>Ga0315289_10001896_pt1 | contig 32424 bp, 44 predicted proteins | sample YL17G11_40_MG_FD_203452 | JGI IMG/M metagenome (GOLD analysis project Ga0315289, IMG submission 203452) | Sediment microbial communities from Yellowstone Lake, YNP, Wyoming, USA - YL17G11_40 | ecosystem: Environmental > Aquatic > Freshwater > Lake > Sediment | place: USA: Wyoming | collected... | reverse complement strand
GCAATCTTCCTGTCCAACTTAGATTCTTTATTGTTCTTTAATCTTTCTATTAGGTTCTTCCCCAGCTCTTCGTATAAAGATTCTTTTAGCTTTTGGTTGTCTACAATCTTATTCAAAAGCAGCCTTACTAAAATTGTATTTCTTAAAGCCAGATAAATTTCTTCGCCATTGGGCTTTGGATCATAAATATCACTCCAATCTAATTTCATGTGCAGGTCTGCATTATAAAACTCAATTTTTTTAGGGATTTTTAATTTTCCATAAATAACTTTATGATCTTTCAATTGATAAATTAAATTAGGGTTTCTTGCAGAATTATATTCCAGGGCTTTTTTAGATAAAATCTGAATATCTGCAACTATCTCGTGTTTCTTTAGAATATTTTTTAAATCTTTTATTTTTTTCCATTTATCTGCCTCAGTCTTATAGATTTTTCTTTTGGTAGCTACAATAATATCTATATCATTATAATCTTTGTAATTATTCTGGACTACAGAACCATATAATACAACAGCATTCACCTCTTTTAAGCCTCCAAGTACGGCTTTCTTTATTTTATTTTCAATTGATTTAATCTTTTGATTATATTCCATCTTCTCCAAGAGATATTTCGCATCTAAAGATTCTATTTCTTTAAGCTTAGGTCTTATGAACCTGCTGAGGTAATTTGAGTCTGTCTGGTTTAATTTTTTATTATTCATTTTTCTATGAATAACTTCTAATTCTCTTTTAGTAAAAATTGTGCTTTGAGTCATATAACCAATATAATGGTTAATAGGTTTATATACCTTTCTATCCCGAAGAAAACGCAGTATAAGCCTGTTTTTTCTTCCTATCCCAATACGGGCTTTTGCACTTGGGGCAAACCAAGGGCTTTTGGCTTTGATTTCTTGGAACCCATTTATGCTTGCATCTTTCACAAACATATCCACTTAATGTTATCTTGCCCATTTTGATACTCTATAGTATATGAACAAAAGTATATAAATATTATCAATAGAAAGGTTTAAATAGACTATATACCTAATAGTAATATACTAATAATAAAATGCCATCTCAAAAACCCAACAAACAAATCTTTTATATCCTTATCCCTCTCTTAATAACATTCACAATTACTTTTATTTTATATTTATTTTTCCCACCTCAATCTCTTGCTCAACTCCCTCTTCAAACAGATATTAAACAAGATATTGATAATATTTCATCTTTTCCAAACAATTATGTTACTAGAGTCATAGATGGAGACACATTTGAATTATATTTAAAAGATAAAGTTCGTCTTATTTGCATTGATGCTCCTGAATTAGGAAGCAAGGGCTCTTATGAAGCAAAAGAATTTTTAGAATCTCTTATTCTTGATAAAGAAGTTAGGCTTGAAAAAGATATAAGTGAGATTGATAAATATGGCAGGCTTTTGAGATATGCTTGGGTGAATGTTTCTTTAGGCAATGAAAATCAGGAAATATTTGTTAATAAAGAAATGGTTAGGGAAGGGTATGCAAGTGTTTTTAGATATGGCAATGATACGAGAAGATGTGAGGAGATAGAGGGATAAAAGACAGATTTAAATAATATAATCTGCTTAATAGTTTAATGGATAAAACATCAAAAATTTTGGGAACCATTTTTGGTTTTTTTGAGTTAATGGTAAGTATTTTTGTTTTTTATGCTGGAATAAATAGAATATCGTCTGGTATCTCTTCCATATCAGATTATGAGACTTCTCATTTTGCGAATGTCGGCTTATTGTATATTAAAGAGAGTTTAATAGCTTTAATTTTTTTTGTATTTGTGATAACTTATTCCTTGACTAAGAAAAAGAATAACGATTAACTCTTGCTAATTATTTTATCTCTTGCCTATCTTCTTCAAAACTTACCCTCATCAATAACTTCTTACTGGGATTATTAGATATTGATAATTAGTCGTATTTGGGTTATGGAAACCCAAGAAAATTTTTGAATAAATTTTCTGGGCCCAAAAAACCATAAAAGTTTTTGTGGGTTCCCAAATTTTAAAAGAATTATTTTAATCGTTTTTTCTCTTCCTATCCCAATACGGGCTTTTTCACTTCTTCTTCCTCAACTTTATCTCTCCTTTTTTTGATTCTGCTTCTAACTCTTGTCCTTCTTTTAATTCTGCTTTTTCCATTTCTTCTAAAGGAATGTTTAGCATATACTTATAATAAATTTTATCCCCCCTTTTCTTAGATAACTGTTTTTGAATTTTCATAAGTTAATAAATGATTATAGTTATTTAAATATTTCTGTACCGAAACTACTCTAAAGTTACATTGTCTGTACAGAAAGATATATAAAGTGTCTGTACAGAATATAAATATGGAAAATAAAAATTTAGAAAAAGAATTCAAGAAAGATGAAGAAATTGGAGAAAAAATGAAAAGACAAACATTAACAATTACTCCAGGAGAATTATACAATTTAGCAAGAGATTTAATGAATGAGGAGTTAGATTTTAGATTAGATATAGAACATAATCTAAGAAAATCTATAGAAAAAATACCTGATGAAAGATTATTTGAAATAACAAACGAGGTTCTTAAACAAAAAATATCTATTAATATTATAAATAAAACTCCTGAATGTTCAGATACTTGGAGGATAGAATGAAAATAAAAGATATGCCTAAATTAGAATCACCATTTATTAGAAAACTAAATGACAAAGATGAATATTTAGTTACACCTGAAATTAACCCAGAATATAAATGGGTATTTGAAGATGATTCAGTAATGGCTATTGAAAAATTAGATGGAACAAATGTCTCAATTCAAATTCAAGATGGAATTATAGTTGCTATATGGAACAGAACTGAAAGGATACCATTTTTTAATAAAGGAAAATCATTTATTATTGAAGGAATTTTAGAATCATTTAAAAGAGGATATATGGAATTTTTATCAGATGGCCAGCATTTTGGAGAATTAATAGGAGAAAAAGTTAATGGTAATCCTTATAAAATTAAAGGACACCTTTGGATTCCATTTGAAACATTTTGCCAAAAACATTTAAGATATAAATCTTGGGGAAAATATCCTAAAGATTTTGAAACAATATCTAATTGGTTTAAAGAATTAATACCCTTATATGCTTGTATGGTTCAAGGAGAAGATGGCAGGAAAAATGGTTTTGTTGAAGGAATAGTTTTTACTCATCCTGATGGCAGAATGGCAAAATTAAGAAAAGATATGTTTAATTGGTATAAAGGAGAACATCATAAAGAATAAAAAAGAAAGAGGAAATTTAAAATGGAAATAGAACAAATACATGATTGCCAAGCCTGCCATGGAAAAATAGTTTGTATAGAAACTGACAAACTAGGGAATAGTTTTTGTGGTTATTGTCATGCAAGAGTAGATTATAGTAAATTATTAGATAATGAAGATTTCAAGAGATTCATTAAAAAGTTACAAGAGAAAAATGAAAAGAAAAAGATGTAAAGAATGTAGTTCATACTATAAGGTAGAAGATACTGAAATTAAGCTTAAACTGAATCATAAAGATATTGAAGCAATAGAAGATATGTTTTTTTGTGACTTAACAGAAGAACAGTATAGGAAAATAAGAAAAAGGATACAAAAAGTTTGGAAGCAATTATGTGAGCAAGAAGAATTGCATTCAATATAAACTATAAAATACACAAAACCAAAAAATGAAAATCTTTGTAATATCTGATACGCATTTTAACCATAAAAATATAATTGAATATACTGGCAGGCCATTTAAAACAGTAGAGGAGATGAATAAAGAGATGATTAAAAGATGGAATAATGAAGTTGGAAAAGACGATTTAGTAATTCATTTAGGAGATTTTGCTTTGGGCAGTAAAGAAGAAATAAAAGAACTAAAAAACAGGTTAAATGGAATAATCTTATTAATAAGAGGAAATCATGACCACCAATCAAAGATCAATGAAGCAGGGTTTATAATAATAGAAGACTATATAATTATTGGAGATAAAATATTCAGCCATCGTCCTATAGAAAAAAATCTTATTCCTTATGGGTTAACAAATGTTCATGGGCATATTCATGAAAAAGAAAGCCTTGGCGGGATAAATGTAAGTGTTGAAAAAATTAATTATGAACCCTTAGAGTTAGAGGAATTAAAAAGATTGACAAAGAATAAGTTTTAGTTCAATAAAAAATAAAATGAAAAAAAACAATAAAAGAATAAATAAAATTAAGTTTGAACCTAAATTAAAATATTACGAGATAGAATATCTAGTTGAACATACAACTTTTAAAGAAAAAGAAATAAAAAATACCCAAGTGTATAACCTAATTAAAAAATTAATTTCTAAAGCTTCTCCTACCTATAAAGATAAATTTGATAAGAAATGGTTTTATTTCTATCTGCCAATTAAAAGAAGTGGCTGTTCAATTACTATTCCTTTTTCGATTATGGAATATAAAAAAGAATTTTTTGTTGGTTTTCATCAGTTGGGAAATTTACATATAAAAAAAGGAAAAAAGAAAATAGAAAAAGAATACAAAACTATTTTCAAAGAAACTTTGAGGTTTATTCCTCTAATTAAAAAAACTAAAAATGAAATTCTGAAAAAAACTATCCCTTATGACATAAGAACAGGAAAAATTAAAGGAAAATATATTATGAAAAAATCAATGTTAAAAAAAGAAAAAGAAAAAATTCTTCTGTTTTATGAAAAACATCTAAAAAAACAATTAAAAATTTCTCAGATTTCACTTAATAAATATCTTAAAGTAGCTGCCATTTGCTATCAAGCTGCTTATGGAAAAAAAACAAAAAATCTTTCTTCGCTTAAAATGTATAAAAGATGGGCTGACGGAAGAGATGGAGGAATGCTTTCTATTAAAAATTGGAATAGTAAAGAAGAATTCATGGATTGGGAAAAAAGTGGGAGATGGATTGGTTCACATCCCTTTGAGATAGTTTTTAGTGGGCATAACCATGGAATTCACCTTTATCCTCCTTATGAGGAAAATCCTTATTATTCTCTTCAAGTAACTAACTATGCCTATGCAAGAGATTTTATCAAAATGGTAAAATCTTTAATTAAAAAGAAAGTTCCTTTTCAGGCTAGAGAATTAAAAGAAGTAATAGAATATCTGTCTGGAGAGACTTATTTTACTGTTAATGATTATGATGAGCATGTTTTTTATTATATTCCTTCGAAAGAATATAAGGATTTGTATTTTCTTCATATAGAATGGGACAAGATAGAAGTTCCTAAATGGAAGGAAAAAGAAAAATGGTAACAAATTTTGAGGATATAACAAGATTAGTAAAGAGATATGCGAAAAAAATAAAAAAGGATAAGGGTGTTGTTTCAATTATTCAAATAGGATCTTCATTAAGAGAAGAAGATTTTCAGTCAAATAGCGATTTAGATTTCTTAGTTATATATGAAAACCCTGTAACGAGATTTATAGAGCTTAAAAACATAGATGACTTAGAAATAAACCTTATTAAGTATGGTAAGAAACAGTTTTTAAAATCACTTAAAGAAGGAACCCCTATTGACTTAATAGCCTTAAAATTTGGGAAAGTTTTATATGATAATGGATTTATTGTTAAGGTTAAAAAGAAGAATTTTAAACCTTCTGAAAAGACAATAGAAAAATGGCTTCACACAGCAACATTCAATTTAATGGATGCTGCAATGAATTATTCATTACCAGCCTGTATGTGTTGCTATTTTAAAGCTCTTCATCATTCTGCAAGAGAATTTTCTAGAGCAATAATACTTAAAGAACAAGAAGAGTTTTTAGAAGGAAATAGTGCTGTTTTAGAAAATTTAAAGGCTAATTATCCGCAATTATATAAGAAATTTAAATTAATTATCGAGGGGAGAAATAATTATGAAAAATTTAAACAAAAGTATATAAGATCTCCCAAAATAAATGCTTCTGGATTGGGCAGATATCTTTTAGCATTGGAGGACATTTCAATTGAAGCTTTAAAGATAACTAAAGGATTAGAAGTGCCAAAAATTAATCAACTAATAGAAGAATTGCAAAAGAAATACAAAATAGATCATTATTCTAGTTTTTATATTGCTCCTGAAGATAAAAAATTAATGCTGCACCTTGTTTTAAAGGGGGATAAATCGGGTTTTTTTAACTACAGCCTTGAAAATGAGAAGCTGACAGAAGTAAAAATTAATGAGCAAAATAAAGTTTAAGTAAAGCAAAATAAAGTTTAAGTAAATTAAGTAATGCTTTCAAATAATATCCAACACAAATAATTTTAAACCTTGATATCTTAAATAGTCCATGGCAGAAGAAAAAAGAGAAAAAGATGATAAATCTGAAACCCACATAGCTATATTTAATGGAAAGTCTATTAGGAGAATCTGGTATGCTGAAAGATGGTGGTTTGTTGTAGAAGATATAATTGCCTCTTTAGTAGACTCCTCAGATATAAAGCAATATGTTCAGAAGATGAAACAACGAGACGAAGTTTTAGCAGAAGCATGGGTACAAATTGTACATACCCTTCCAATTGAGACTGAAGGTGGAAAACAATCAATGAATTGTGCAGATACAAAAGGCATATTCAGGATAATACAGTCTATTCCTTCTAAAAAAGCAGAGCCATTCAAGAGGTGGCTGGCTAGGGTTGGTTATGAAAGAATACAAGAAATAGAAAATCCAGAGTTAGCTCAGGAAAGGATGAAAAAATTATATGAATTAAAGGGCTATTCTAAAGATTAGATAGATAAAAGACTAAGAGGGATAGCAATAAGACAGAATCTGACTGATGAATGGAAAAATAGAGACATTAATGAGGAAATAGAGTATGCAATTTTAACAAATGAAATAAGCAAAGCAACTTTTGGAAAGACCGTAGAAGAATATAAAGCATTAAAGAAATTAAAAAGAGAAAATTTAAGAGACCATATGGATGATTTAGAGCTGATTTTTAGTATGCTGGGGGAAGCTGCTACAACTAGAATTACTAAAACAAAAGATGCTGAAGGATTTGAAGAAAATAAAATAGCAGCCAGGCAGGGTGGGGAAGTTGCAGGCAATGCAAGAAAAGAACTTGAATCAAAAACAGGAGAAAGTGTTTTATCAGAGGATAATTTTTTAGATGTTCCTGAAAAAATTAAAAAGAAAAAAAGGAAAAAAGAAGAAATTGGTTTTATTGAGAATAGTTAGTTTCTCCTCATTCCCCCGCCCCCGTAACCGAGATTTTTAAATAACTTTCCTCTTAACTTCTTCTGCTTATCCTCTTTGCTGATTGCCCCGCCTTAACTCGTCTTTTGAGATTACTGATTAGTCTTTTTTATCTTTTTTATATAATAACTGAGATTTTAATGTATTTAAAATTTAATAGAGTGCATTATCTATAAGAAATATCTAAGAAACGCGAGATTTTTAAGTGACTGACTTCTTTGCTTTCTGCTAATTGCCCTGCCTTACTTCGTCTTTGGAGATTACCGATATAGCTTTTTGATACTGAAAGATAAAACAGAAATATTTAAATACTTATTTTTATTGTTTTAGATAACACTATTAAACATGGTATTAACTAAAACTAAAGAAACAAGAGAATTTGCCGGAATGAGCCCCAATCAGGAGAGAATAATGAGTATTTTAGAATATAAAAAAACAGAAATAATTACTCGGAGAGAGTTAATGGGCTTGATTAAAAAATATACTTCGGTTAAAGATATCTTAGATTTAATTGAAAAATTACAAAAGAAGAAAAGGCTTGTTTCAATCAAAAGAGGAGTTTATATGATTGTTCCTTTTACTTCTGTGGATAAAAAATGGGCTTTAGAAGAGTATAAAATTATTGATTATTTGTTAAAAGAAGACTATTATATAGGATTATACAATGCATTTAATTTGCATGGGTTTACAGAACAAATCCCAAATAAGATGTTTATATTTAACACAAAATATTCTTCAGATAAACAAATACTCCATTATAATATAAAATTTTTTAAGGTAAAAAAGAATAAAATATTCGGAATTGTTAAAAACAAATATCCTTATTCAGATAAGGAAAGAACAATAATTGATGCTTTGGAATATCCTGAATATCTTGGAGGTTTAAATGAAGTTATTGATAGAATTAAAAGTGTAAACTTTGACAAGGATAAGTTAATTAATTATGCAATTAAATATGATAGTATAAAAATAATGAAGCTTGTGGGTATGTTAACAGAAAGCAACAAATTATTTAGTTTATTGAAGAAGAAAAAAGCATTAGCTTATTATACTAGTGTTAGAAAAACAACAACTAAACTTTTGGATAAAAAATGGAAACTCAGATTGATTTAAAAGAAGAAATTAGAAGATTAAGCATTGAAACAAAGTTTTCTCTTCCATTATTGGAGAAAGATTATCATTTAACAAGAATATTGCACAAAATTAGTGAAAAAAGCATAAAGGACTTGGTTTTTAAGGGTGGAACTTGTTTAAATAAATGTTATTTGGGGTTTTATAGATTGAGTGAAGATTTAGACTTCGTATATAATCAAGATGTAAGGAAGTTTACAAAACCTCAAATTAAGAAAATTCTTGATAATTTAAGGAGAATTATCTTCGGGATACTTGAAGAACTTGCCTTAAGAACTAATAAAGAACTTGGAATGGGTTGGAAAATGTTAACCTCTAAAAAAGAACCAAAAATAGTAGGCCTGGAAATTATAACTGAATACAGATCTCTAATTGATAATTCAGTTCAAACAATAAAAATTGAGATTTCATTTAGAAATAGGTTAATAAATCCAACAAAAACAAGACCAATTCATCATGAGTTTATTGATGCACTTGGAGAGCCTATATTGAAAGAAGATGTGCATATAGAAGTAATTGATTTATCTGAGAACTTTGCAGAAAAATTTAGGGCACTAGTAACTAGAAAAAATATTGCTATAAGAGATATCTATGATATTTATTTTATACTCAAAAAAGGAGTATTAAAGATAGATGAAAATATTATAGATCTTATTTTAATAAAAATTAATGAAAGCAAAAAAGAGAAATTTACAAAAGGGGATTTAATCAAATTTATTGAAGATCTAGATTCTAAACTCTCTGATTTAAATGAAAAAGAAATATCTTCACTGCTGAAATCTGATGAAAAGGTTGATGTAAAGGATATGATTCAGGTGATTGTCAGGGCTTTTCGAGAGATTAAGTAAGATAAAGAAATTAAAAAAACCTCATCTCCCCCCAACGCCGTAACCGAGATTTTTAAATAACCTCCTAACACTCCACCTTTTCTCTTGCATCTGCGATAGCATCTTCATCACTTGCAAAGCAGACTAAATTTTCAGGCAATATGTTTTTTGCATATCCGCAGTTACATTCATAATATTTATCTGAATTCTTGCTTCCTGCGTAAATGCTCTGCCTAGATTCAGGACATCCTAAATTTATGCAATCAATTTTCATTTGCTCTTCATCTAAATTATTATTAACATTATTGATATTATTAGTGTTGATATCAGCATCTTCTTTATTATCTTCAATAGTGGAATATGCAACAAAAATAATGAGAAGAACAGCTAGAATAAACACAAAAATACTTATTAAAGTAATTATCAGTTTTTTCTTAGACTCTTTTTTCATAAAATAATAAGAAATCCATTGATTTTAAGTTTATCTATTTCTTCCAAACAACCCACAAAAACATAATCGCAGTTATGATCTGGCCAATGAGGTAAGCATATCCAATGCCTATAAGACCTTTGACTTTCATTTTCTCCCAATCACTAAATAAACCCCTGTAATAATTGCTTGCCCAATCAAATAAGCATATCCAATACCTAAAAGCCCTTGATTAATTAACAAATAACTTCCTCCTAAAATTAATATTGCAGAAAAAATACTGATTGTTATTAAACTCTTAATTCTTTTTTTAACTCTTAATAAAGTTCCAAAAATACTATTTATTCCTATAAATATGCCTGAAACAGCCAGCAACTGCAAAAACCTAAATCCCTCTATCGAATATTCTTTTCCAAGCAAAAGAAGAACATATTTTCCAAAGAAAATTGTTAGGATTATTGCAGGAATCAATAGCAAACTGATTATTTTAATTGCTTTCTTAACCTGATGTTTAAGCTGTTTTTCATTATAGCTTCCTTCTGCAAATAATGAATTACTTGTTGCTTGAGGAATTACAAATAATAAAGCTGCAATCATCATCGCCATGTAATAATAAGCAGAAGTTTCTGCACCTAATTTATTTAAAATTAACAAAGGCAGGAGCATTGCAGGCAATCCTCCAATAAATCCTGCAACATAATTTCCAAAACTATATTTTCCTATTCTTCTTATTATGGAATCATAAAATACAAATTTTGGTTTATAATTAAATTTAAAGATAAGTATAAGAAAAACTGTTAAAAATCCTAAAATTAAAGATAGCATATAAGAGCTGAAAATTCCATAAGCTCCTAAACTTACAAGCAAAAAAGGAAAAGCAATTTTTAATACACTAAAAATTGAATTTTTTAATAAAACATATTTAGCGTTTCTATATGCAATAAAAATACTTTCAATTAAAGAGCTTAGACTTGCAAAAATCATAAAAAATATAAAAATAAAAGCAAAAATTATATTATTCTGAATAAATATCAGTTTTGGAGAAAGAGTTCTTATGGAAAGAAGAAAAATAGAAGAAATCATAATTGTTACAATTGCAACTAAAGCAAAACATGTATTAATTTTCTGATTTTTCTTTTCTGATTTAGGCAAATATCTTATTAATCCTGTATTTAACCCTAAAAGACTAAATGAGGTAATTAATGACATAACAGAAATAATTGTTGTAGCTAAACCAACTTGTTCTGTTGTGAACAATCTTGCATTTATCATCCAGAATATAAATCCAAAAACAGACATAACAAAAGTTCCTATCATTAAATACAAAGAATTTCTATACAAAGAATCTTTGGGAATAAAACTTGTCTTTTCATCTTTCATCCATTTGTAAAATAAAACCCAGAATATTGCAAAATAAATTAAAAAGAAAATCATTCCTGTATAGCTATGGTACATTCCCATAGCAACTTCTTTTGAAACAAATGCCCCAATAATAAAAATCAGGAAAACTCTTAAAACATTTACTAAAAAAGCTCCTATTACTGCTGGAATGAACAAAATTAGGGCTTTTATTTTATTTATTTTTTTCCAATCTAAAAATACAATAAATAAATATAATGCTGTAAACAAGAAGATTGAATAAACTCCTGAACAAGCTTCTGCAATCTGGGCTCCAAAACTATTAACTATTATTGTTCTTGGCTCTATAATCCTGAAATCTGCATTTATTACATTTAAAAGAAAAGCAGTCATTTTCAAAACTAAATCACTAAAATAAGGCCATAAACTCCAGACAAAATTCATCAAACTTGCTGTTATTACCCCAAAAATTAAGAAATAAATTAATTCTTTTTTAAATTGTTTAATGAATTTTTTAATAAAATCTATTCCATAAACTCCTAATGCAAGAAAAATAAAAATTGAAACTCCTAAAATATGCACTAGGATTATGTTGATTAAATTTAGAGGGATTTTATAAGCATTTATTTCAAATAAATAAAATCCTATTAACAAGATAAATGAAAGAATTAATAATAAGAAATCTCTTGATTTATATTTAAAGCTATTAAGCTTGAGCAGTTTTTTTCTGTATAGCAATATAAATCCTGCTATTGAAAATAATAAAATATACCCAACTCTCCCCCAAATCTCAATTTTCCATCCTGACAATATGTCATATTGATAAAGCTTTGTTCCAATTAAAGCTATAAAAGCCATAAATAAAAATATGAATACCCCAGTTTTAACTAAAAACTGCTTGAAGCCTTTCTCTAATTTAATATTCATAACAAAGATATAGAGAATGTATTTTTAAACCTTTTGTTAGTTACTACTTTAAAATTAATAAGATTTCATGTTTTTGTCCTTAACTTTTTCTTAACCGCCTCTTGTACAGCCTCCTCAAAAAACTCCCTCCAGCATTGGAAATGAAAGCACTGAAAATCTATTATTTTATTCCCTCTTTTTGTGATTATCATAGCATATTTTTCTTCTTCATTGTTTTCATCAATTGGTTCGTTACATTTGGGGCAGAATTTTACCATTTTATTTATAGTATTACATAATACTATAATACTTATAAATGTTTTGGTTTGCTAATAGTAATTTTTATATACTATCAAAATACTGTAATACTATGCAAAGAAAAACTACAAGTCTTAAAATAGATCCAGAATTATGGAAAAAGGTAAAGATTCATTGCATTAATAAAGGAATTGATATTTCTGGATATATCGAGAAGTTGATTAAAGAGGATTTGAAGAAAACTTCTTAAGAAACTTTTATAAATCAAATTTCCCAAGCTTAATTATGAAAGAAAAAACAAGATTTATAATTGAAAGAATAGCATTAACAATCTTTGTGTTTAGCTTACTTGGGGGAATTTACATTATAGGCAATGGCTGGTTTCATCCTGAAACCTTAAAATTGCAATTAACCCATTATGCTTCATGGCCAAGAGAAGATAATTTCGGAGTATTTTCTTTGATTGTCTCTTTTTTTAGCTTTCTTATATGGAATTTAATTAGGAAATAAGATTAATACGAAACCAAGAAAAATCAAAATGACAAACTTTCAAAACTGGGTAAGAGAATCTGAATCTACTATAAAACCTCTTATGGATAAAGCTATTAAAAGATGTGGCGGACTTGTTCCTGAAGGAGCCGAGGAGAAACTTATTCAATCTTATTTAACTTATAGAATTGTAAAAGTAACTTGGTTTCTTGTAATTTTTTCAATTATTTTAAGTATGGTTAGTATAATTATTTATTTAATATCCTTACTGCATTAAAATCTCAATAAAAACCAAAAACTATTTTCTTCTTATTATGAAGAACAATGTTACTGCCCCCAACATTGTTAATGCTCCAACAAATAAACCAAACTCAGGGATAACATGATAATTATCGTGCTTATTTCTTCCAAAAGTTGCCTTATATTCTCCACAATCATCATTTGCGATAGTATAAGCATTAAAACAAAAGATTCCTGATTCATTAACTGTTTCAGTTCCAGAAGCAACTACAATATTTGAATCACAAGAAGCTCCGCCGGGCTGTCCTGTTATATCCCAATCATAATCTCCTTCATCAAAATTAGCTCCATTAATATAAATATCTTCTCCTAAATCATATTGATTTACATTTTGTTGCTCTGTTCCACAATCATTTCTTGTTGTCCATATGCTTCCAGAATTTCCCTGATTTTCTTTTGTTATAGACACAGCACTAACTAAATTTAAACTAAAAATAATTAGTACAGCTAATAATGTTATAACTATAACAAATAGTTTTCTCATTTTAATGTTTTCTCACAAAAAAGAATATTCCAACAGCTGCGAGAATTGTTAAACTACCAACAAATAATCCAAATTCAGGGATTAAAGCGATATTAACAACACCAATATACAAATCTATCATAAGTGAAGAATAATCATGTACAATCCCAGTTCCACTATTGCTTATACCATCTTTTTCTGCAACTACAGTTACATTGCTATTAAGAGGGCATTGTGCTATAGAAAATATAACAGAATAAGTTCCATCATTTAAACTTGTTGTTGTCTGTAGGTTCTCACCACAAGTAACATTAATATTAGCATCGGCAACAGCGCCTGCAGTTTCAAAATTAGGCGAATCATATATCTTTCCTGCAATTAATGTTCCTGCACTCACAGCTCCAATTGAAGCAATAACTAATAAAGCTACAAGAACTGTTAACATAAATGCTTTTTTCATGTTACTACTAAAAAATTTCTATTTAAAAACACTATTATACTCTGAGCTATATTTTTTTTAACTACCAACTTGGAGTTAAAATTGGGAAATTAGATTTGCAGTTAAAATTGTTAGATTTGAGGTAAAACAAATAAGAAAAAATGTAAGATGAAATTTATTGCAACTGTTAAAAATATGTTTTTTGTGTGATTATAAATCATACCAATGATTATTCCTGCAAAAAACATAAATAATGCAAATAAATACCCATAATTTAAGCTGAAAATTCCATATAATAACGCAGGAATTAAAATAGAAAAAGTAACTCCATAACCCTCTTTAATCAGATTTTGAATCATTCCTCTGAATAAAATCTCTTCTGAATAAGCTATAAGGGGGATAAGATAAATAAGCCAGGAATATTTTTCAAAACTAAAAAAGAAATTTCCAAGAAGCCCTAAATCTATCCCTATAATGACTGCTAAAGGAAGCCAGCCTAATTTTTCTTTTTTATGTCCATGATCTAACTTAAATCTTACAGAATAATAAAAAGATAGAAAAAGTAGTATAGAATATGATATAAGAACCTCCCAAAAAAACTCTAAGGAAAGGAATAATTCTACTATTCTTACTATTGGAACAATCATAAGAACAATTATTAATTTTCCATATTCATTTAATAATTTTGTGTGAGACAGAGAAAGCAAGCATAAAGCAATTAAACAGCCGTATAAGATAAACCCAATTATTTCATTTATATTCAAAAGTATTTCTGATAAGATTAATATTAAAATTACAAAAACTGCAAAATGTTTTTTCATAAACAATTCTTTATATATATCTTTAAACATTTTAATGAAGTATTATTTAATTGCAGAATATGTAGCATAAATATCTAATGATGCAATAATAACAAAAACAATTATTAATACAATTATTAAAGGTCTTAAGGCATGCTTAATTTTCTCATTTCCAAGTTCAAATAAAATTAAGTGAGCTATTGTCAGCACACTTAAAATTATGGGGGATATGTTTCCAAGACTTTCAGAGACTATCATGCTGATTAATAGAAATCAAGATATTTATTTCTTTCTCTTTCCTCTTTTATTACTTTTACAATCTTCTGCTTGAAGATTGTTATAATTCAAATTATATTTTTTTCACTACTTTTTTATACGAAAAAAATTTATTTGTTTTTGGGGCAGAAAACCATTATAATCTGTTTATCTCCTAAAATAAAAATGCGGGAGGTAGGATTTGAACCTACGAAGGCACTAAGCCACAGGATCTTAAGTCCTGCGCATTTGACCACTTTGCTACCCCCGCATATGTTTTTTATAATAATATAGTGTTTAAAAATATAACTAATTATTGTGATATAAAGTAAACGCTAGGTTTAAGTGAGCAATATATATAAATATAAGTTAAACATAAATTATTTATGAAAAAAACAAGAATTTATAAAGAAGATAAATCTTTTAATGTTATGAATAAGAGAGGTAGCATAAGCTTTTGGGATTTTCTTCTATGGCTCGGAGCATTATTGATCTTAGCTTGGGCTTTATTAAAAATATTTGGAGTTATTCATTCTCCTGTCTGGGTTGAGATGATACCCTTTTTAGGAGCAGGAGCTTCTTTAGTTGGTGGAGCTTATAAACTTGGCAAAATTAAGAATGGAATAGAAGAAACTGAGAGAAAAGTAGACAAATTATTAGGAATGGAAGAAAGATTTAGAAAAATAGAAAATGAACATAATCTTTGTATGGATGGAAAATTAAGTATTCATACTAACAATAAACATAGTAATAATAACTCTAATCGTCCATAGCGGCGCTAATTCTAATCAACCCTAACCATCTATTATCTCCTAAATTTTGTCCTGCTAATTTACAGGGAACTGATTTATACAGTATCTCCGCATGATATTCTTAACTTTTAAGTGCAACGAAAGGTTTATAAATATAAGCTATCTATAGCTAGCTATGAGAAAAGTAGAAATTAAGAGTAAAAATTTAATAATAAAAGAAAAAATACTTGGGTTTATTGAGAATGAAGTAATGACTCACGGTACAAGTGGAAGAGTAAGTTGTCCAAAAAGATTTATTGGAAAAAGAGCATATATTATAATTATCGACGATTAAACCAAATTATATTTAAAGGGATTAGATTGATTAGGAATTGATTATCAGTTTGTATATGATAGTCTTTGGAAGAAGCCTTGAAGGAATGCATATCACCTTGTAAGATACAAAGACCTGCAGGATGATGAGCTCTTTGCATTCCTTCTTGCTCCCATCAATGATATTAATAGTTGTAAATATTTAATTCTTTTGTTTGTTTCGGAGATACTGTTATACTAATAAGTTTTATATAGGTTTATTCGTTATAATTATTATGAAAAAGAGATTGAATAAAAGAGGACAGATTTATTTGGTTGCAGCAATAATTATTGTTATGATTCTTGCTGGAATTGCAAGTGTTAAAACATATGCTGTTGCAAAAACAGAACCAAGAAAAATCAAAGACATAAGTTCTGAATTAAAAGAAGAAACTTCAAGGATTATTGATTATGGGATTTATTCTCGTGCTAATTTGAATAATTTATTAAACAGTTTTAATCAGGAATTTTCTGAATATTTTTTAGAGAAAACAGAAGAAACAAATATTGTTTTTATTTATGGAAATAAAACTAATCTTTATAGTGTTCAATACAATGATCAATATACTGGGGCTGTTGTTGCAAATATTGGAGGAGCTTCTCCAACCTGGAGTGATTCAGAACCAATTATTAATAAAACAGATATTACTACTAAAATTCAAGATAATAAAATTAAGGTAAACCTCTTAGAAAAAGATTTTGTTTTTGATGTTGGAGAAGGAGAGGTATTTTACTTTTTGATTAGCCAACAAGCAGGTGATGAAACAATTATTGAGAAAAATTAAAACTATTAAATAACCTATCAATATTTAAAAGTTATTAGGCTAAAGAGAAGAAGAGCAAGCTTGATGAATAAGAGAATAATTATTAAGGATAAAATAGGTAATTTATAAAATATAAGGAAGAAGCAGGCAGATATAAAAAACTAAGATATTCATAACAAAACTTAAACATCAAAAATCTATGATTTTTGTGGCTTAAAAATTTCAGTGAAATTTTTAAATTTTGATAAGATATCAGATAATAAGTATAAAAAAGAGGTTAAATAATATATCAAGTCTTATAAAATAATGAGCAAGGGTGATTGAGAATAAGCTTTGAACAAAAGAACATAGATTAATAAAACAAACATCATTAATAATAAGATAAATAATTTAGAAAATATAAAAAAGAGGCAAGCAGATATAAAAAGGTGAAATATGAAAATCAGAGAAAAAAACAAAAATAAGCAGGGTGTAAGTTTAATGATTTCATATGTTCTTTTAATTTTTATAACTATTTCCTTATCAATAGGAGTTTATATTTGGTTAAAAGATTATGCAACCATCACTGAAAAAATTAATTGTAAAGATGGGACTTCATTAACTATAGAAAATTATAATATTGAACGAAAAAATGATAATAATAATACTCTTAATCTTTCTATTAAAAATAATGGGCTGTTTAATGTGAGTGGGTTTTTAATAAGTGCTGGAAATGATTCAAAAAAAATTCCAATGCAACTAATATGGGCTAGATTTCCTCAAGTTCAAGCTTATCCTGGATATTTTGATTTTAAAGGTTTTTCTGGAGACCAAGACTTAGGGCCTGGACAAAAACAAAATGCAGTATTTAATCTTGGGGATTTAGATAAATTAGAGATAATTCAAATACAACCATATATTTTTAAAAAAAATAATATAGATAAAATATTTTGTGAACAAGCATTAATAAAACAAGTAATTTTAATTAATCCAAGCTTAATTCCAGGATTAGTTTCATGGTGGAAGTTTGATGGAAATGTTCTTGATTATGGTGTTGGAAATAATGGAAAAATTCAAGGAAATCCTGTTTATATTAGTGAGAAGTTAAATCAGGGAATGAAGTTTGATGGAATTGATGATGCTGTTAATTCTACACTAACACAGGCTAAAACTACAACCTGTTTTTGGTATAAAAATTCAACAGCCTCTTCTTGGACTCATGTAGTTAATTCTAGTGGAAGATATTTTGTTAATGGAATAATTGGAACTCCTAGTCAGTATCCTATTTATATTAATGGGGATTATGTTTATATTGGAAAAAATGCTTCAAATTTTTTCAACGGTTCAATAGATGAAGTAGCAATTTATAGTAAAGCATTAAGTGATTGGGAGATTTTACAACTTTATAATTCATATAATATAACAAGCTAACAATCTGCTTAGTAAAATATATAAACAAAAAAAGAGTTAAGACAAGATAAAGAAGATAGTTAAAACAAAAGAGATATAAATAATCTATAAAAATATAAGCTATGAAAAAGAGAAGATTAAGCTGAATAATATATAAATAAGTTTATTAGATTATCAAAAAAGAAATAAAAACAATAAATATTAAAAAAATGAGAGGAATAATAAAAAGAAAAAAAGGGGTTAGCCCAATGGTTTCAACTGTATTATTAATTATGATTGTAATCATAATTGCAATTATTATTCTTATTTGGGGGAGAGGGTGGATTAAAGAAAAATTATTAAAATTCAATAAACCAGTTGAAAATGTTTGTCCTGATGTTTCTATTAAACCTTTTGTAAACCCAGATAATAGTTATGGATTTACTAATACTGGAAATATCCCTATATATCGAACAGATGTGAAAATAACTACAAGAGGCAAGTCTATTGTAACAAACGATACACAATCAGCAAATCCAGGAGCTTCTGTTATTTTAGGTGGAGCAGGAAGTTATTTATCAGGAGATATTGAAGAAATTAAAATAATTCCTGTTTTATTAGGAAAAACCAGCTCTGGAAAACAAAAACAATATACTTGTCCTGAGCAAACTGCTGTTGTTGTATAAAAGCGTCTTTTTTCAAAAAAAGATGCAGACAAAAAATTTAGATACTAAAAGAGGGAAGATGAAAATAAATTCAAAACACTCGCAAAGCCAGATAGTTGGGACAGTTCTTTTAATTTTAATTACAGTAGTTGCAGCAGGATTAATTATGGCTTTTGTTGTTCCTTTTATAAAAAATAAACTTCCAGAACAAAACCAAAATTGTTTAGATGTTATTAGTAAAGTTAGAATAAGCACAGGATATACTTGTTATAGTTCTGTTAATACAAATCAATCAGTTCAAATTCACATAGATGATGTTAGAGATTCAATCAAAGGTTTTATTATAGAATTAGGAGGACCTTCTTCTAAATCTGTAAGAATTATTGAGGGGGAGAATCATCTAGGGGTTGTTATGTATGATGGATTAGAATTTGGACTTCCAAACAACACTGAAGAAAGAACCTATAATATTAGTAGTCCTCTGAAACCAGATTCTATTGCAGTTTATCCTGTATTAAAGAATAATAAACTTTGTGATGCTTCTGATACAGTAAGAGATGTTGAAAATTGTTAAAATGGAATTTAAAAAAAAACTTTTAAAATCAAAACACGCAAATTCGTGTCTTGAATTTTTATATAATAATAATTTGTTAAATTCAAAACACTCACAAGTCTGGGTTGAGACAGCAGTTTATACTTTAATTGGATTAGCTTTAATTGCAGTAATTATTACAATGGCTAATCCGCAAATTCAAAAAATAAAAGACAAAGCAATTATTGAACAAACTATTTCTGCAATGAATATACTTGATGATAAAATTTTAGAGGTTCAACAATCAGAAGGAAGAGTTGGAAAAGTTGTTTTTAAGATAGCAAAAGGAAGATTAGAGATTAATTCTATAGATAATTCAATAAAATATGTTTTTGAAGACACTAAATTAGAATTAAGTGAGCCTGGAGTTGAAATTAAACAAGGGAATATTATTCTTAAAACTGAAAAATCAGGGGCAAGGTTTAACATTATTTTATTAATGAAATATAATATAGATATTACTAATAAAAACAATGAAGAGATAAAAATATTGCAAGAAGGGGCAACACCCTATAATATCTTAATTGAGAATAAAGGCAGCTCTCTTGGGCCTGAAACCACAACACAGATTGATTTTGAGATAATCTAAGAACAAGCTTAATAAAAATCGTAAGGGGAAGAATCCCCTTAACAAGTCAACCCCTCTTAAACAATAGCTTAATAAAAGAGAAAAAACTTAAAATTTAATAAGAAATAATAAAAAAAATAATAAGGAGAAATATTAATAAGATTATGAATAATAACTTAATCTTTTGAATAAAATATAAATAATTTAATATAAATAAAACTATTGAATAATATATCAATACCTTATAAAATAATAAGAAAGAGTGATTGAGAATAAGCTTTGAACAAAAGAACATAAATTAATAAAACAAACATCATTAATTAAATTAAAAAAGAAGGAAAACAAAAAATGAAGAAAATTTTCAATTTTCAGTATTTTAAAAATCTGAGGATTTATTAAAATGAGCATAAAAATAAATCTGAATCCAACTATCCCTCCAATCCCTAATATTATAGATAAAACAAAAATTAATATTAGATATGTCCTTATTTCTCCTTATGTTAGCGTTCATATTTATTGGGATGAAAATGAAGAAGAGCTAATGTATCATGTTGAGGAGCCAATATTAGATAAACAAGAAAAAAGCTTACTTAACACATTAGAAATCAGCCTTGGAGAAATGATTAATATTAATATAATAGTTGATAAAACAACAGAATCAATGATAGAGTACATAGACAAAACTTCAAGACTACTAATTGAAGAGCTTAGCCTTCAGATAAGCGAAGATAGTTATAGAAAAATCTTTTATTATTTGTTTAGAGATTTTGCAGGATTAAATGAAATTGAACCTTTAATGAGAGATTTCTTTATTGAAGATATTGAATGCAATGGTGCTAATACCCCTCTTTATATTGTTCATAGGGTTTATAGAAATATTAAAACAAATATTCAACTTAATTCACTAGATAAACTTGCAAGTTTTGTTGAAAAGCTTGCTCAAAGATGCGGAAAATATATTTCTTATGCTTCTCCATTATTAGATGGCAGCCTGCCTGATGGTTCAAGAGTTAATGCATCTTATACTAAAGATGTAACATCAAGAGGACCTACTTTTTGTTTCAAGAAAGGCAATGTTTTAATGAGCGATGGCAGAATAAAAAAAGTTAATGAATTATTTGAAGAATCAAAGAAAAGTTTTGGCTCAAAAATTGAAGAAGAAAATGAAATTGTTGAAGTCAATGATATTAACTGCTGTGGAGTAGATGAATTAAGTTTAGAACAAAAAAATTCAAGAATAAAATCAATCATAAAACTTCCAGCTCCAGCTAAGCTTGCTAAAATACAGTTTGAAGATGGGGGAGAAATTGAAGTTACCCTTAATCATAAGTTTCATGTATCTGATGGCTCTTTAAAACTAGTAGAAGCAAAGGATCTAAAAGAGGGAATGTTAGTCCCCATGCCAAGAAAATTAGAAGTTAAAGGATACAGACAGAATATAAACACTTATTCTTTGATAAAAGATTTTTCATATTCTAAAAAAGTTTGTGTCCTGGCAAGCCCAGAAATAAGAAATCTTGTTTGTCAAGAGATTAAGAATAACCCCACAAGGCAAATACTATCTTCAAACTACAATGTTGGCGGTTCTTACTTTTACGAGATTATTAGCCGGGGAAATTCAATTTCATTTAATATTTTAGACCAGATTTGTGAAAAACAAAATAAAAATTTTGCTGATTTTGGAGATATCTCAATAAATGTTTATGGGGGAGGAACTAAAGATAAATCAAAGGCAAAGGCAATAAAAGTTCCAAAAGAGTTGGACGAAGACTTAGCATATCTGGCAGGAGCGTTGGTAAGTGATGGTCATCTTTCAAAGAGCAGTATAGATATTTCTTGTTATGAATCTGGATTTAAAGATTCAGTAAAAGATAAATTAACTAAAAAATTTGGGAGATTTGATTCATATTATCAGGATAATCGGGTTTATTTATGCAACCTATTCGCTCCTTTCTTTTTTAATAAGGTATTTAATATTCCCATTGGGAAAAAATCTAGAATAGTAGGCATCCCGGAAATTATCTTTAAATCAGATGATAAAGTAGTCTCTTCTTTTATTAAGGGATTATTTGATGGAGATGGCACATGCAGGGGAGGCCTTAGCTATAAAACTTATTCTCAAGATTTAGCTGAAGGATTGACTTATCTATTAGCAAGATTAGGAATATATTCTTATATCAGAAATTCTGGAGCAGAATATAGATTAAATATTCCTTCTCCTTGTTACCTTATTTATGCTCAGAAGATAGGTTTTGATAACCTTATGAAAAGGGAAGATTTAAAAGAATTAATTGAAAAACAGAAAGAGTCTAGAACTTTTATAAGGCATGATAGGATTCCCGGAGCACCTGTTTTGTCCATTATTAATAAGTTAGGCATAAATAAGAAAGAGTTATTAAAAAATTGTTCTTTTAGTTATAATCAGATATACCAATCAACTTTTTCTAGAAAATTTGCAAGAGATTTGCTAAATTATATCTTATCTAATCAGAATATTGATTCTGTTAAACAGGAAATTGAATATTTAAAATGGCTTCTTAATTGCAGACAGGAATTTGTCAGAATAGAGAGAATTGATATTGTTGAAAATAGCGAACCAGTTTATGACATTGAATTAGACCCATGCACTTTTTTTATAGCTGGAAATAAACCAATGAATATTTTTGATACAATCAGAAAATTTACAAAAGTTCCATGGACTCCAATTCAATTATTAAATATGAGAACTTTAAGCCCTGAAATGCTTGCTTATTTTTGGATTTTGCTTGATTATAAATCAAATATTTTAATTTCAGGAGGAACTGCTTCTGGAAAAACCACTTTACTTAATGCCATTGCTTTTTTTATTCCTCCAGAATCCAGAGTTGTTTCAATTGAGGACAGTGTTACAGGAGATTCTAAAATAATTATTAAAGAAAATGGAAAAATAAGGAATATTACAATAAAAGAATTTGTAGATAATAAAATAGATGCTGAAATAATGACTTTAAATAAAAAAGGAGAGATAATATTTGTTAAGCCCTCTTCTCATATAAAACATACTGTCAAAAAAGATATTTATGAAATTTTAACTCGCACAGGAAGAAAAGTTAAGGTAACTCAAGACCATTCCCTGTTCTCTTTAGGTGAAAATGGATTAATAGAAATAAAACCAACTGAATTGAAAGAGGGAAAATCATTTATAGCAGTTCCAAGAAAACTGCCTATAGAAGGAAATGAAATAAATGAGATAAACCTGATAAATTATTTAGAATATTTTGAAGATGATTTCTTGGCTGGAGAACCTGTAAAAAATATTTTTGAAAAATATAAATTAAATGATTTTAAAGTTGAAAAAGAAAAATATAGATGGTGGAAAAAACATAACTTGATTAAAATTGAAGATTTCCTAAAAATAAAATTTGATTTTTCATATGATGAGCTGAAAAAGTTAAGAATAAAAAGTAAAAATACTTCTTCAATACCAATAATTTTTAATGTAAGCGATAATTTTCTGGAGTTCTGCGGGCTATGGCTTGGAGATGGAAGTTATGATAACTACAATAAAAATTCTGTTATTTTATCTAATGCTGATGAAGAATGCAGAAATGTTTTAAAAAATGTAGCTGAATATCTTAAGGCAGGATATTCTGAGATGAATGATAATGGAGTTTCATTAAGAATACACAGCACAATATTTTATAAATTCATGAAAAATGTCCTTAAATTTGATGGATACTCAAATTCAAAAAAGATTCCTGATTTTATATTTGGACTTTCAAATGAGCAGGTAAAACATTTTATAAGAGGGTATTTTAGTGCTGACGGCTGTGCAAAAAAAGGAGAAGTTTCTTGTGCATCCCAAAGTATAAATCTTCTTGAGACTTTGCAGACATTGTTTCTAAGATTTGGGATAATTTCAAGAATCAATGATTTTGACAGAAAAGATAAATGTATTAATATGTCAATTTCTGATTCTATTAATGTTAGCAAATTTATGGATATTGGATTTCTGCAAGAAAGAAAAAATGAGAGAATAAGAGAAATATTAAGCAAAAAAGCTCATCACACTTGTTCAGATATAGTCCCTTTAAGCATAAGCCAGCTAAAAGAGGTTGATAGAAATAAGATATTATCGTGGCCTTATTTGCAGGGGATGCAAAATATTGGAAGAGATTACCTACAGAAAATAGCAATACCTGGCTCATTAGTTAATGATTTGTCACATTCAGATATATTCTGGGATAGAGTTAAGAAAATAAATAAGATAGAATCTGAAGAAACAGAAGTTTTTGACTTAAGTATATCAAATCATGAGAAATTTATTGTTAATAATATATTTGTTCATAATACCCGTGAATTAAATATTCCAAGAGAAAACTGGCTTCCAAGTGTTACAAGAACTTCTTTAGGGATAGGAAAAGTTGGTGAGGTTGATTTATTTAGTTTATTAAAAAATTCATTCAGACAAAATCCTGATTATGTAATTGTTGGAGAAGTAAGAGGTAAAGAAGCTTTTGTATTATTCCAAGGAATGGCTTCAGGGCATTCTTCGATTAGCACTATGCATGCAGATTCTATAGACACTCTTGTAAAAAGATTAGAGACCCCCCCAATAGAACTTTCCCCAACTCTGCTTAATACATTAGATTGTGTTGCAATTATGACTCATGCAATTGTTAATAAACAGGAAACAAGAAAATTAAGAGAGATTATTGAAGTAGTTAATGTAGACAGTGCTGGAACCACAATTACAAATACTCCTTTTATCTGGAATCCAAAAGAAGATATTTTTTATTTTAAAAAAGACAGCAAGGTTTTTGAAAAAATATCTAAAAGACACGGGTTAGCATTAGATTGGTTAAATAAAGAGTTTGATTTTAGGGCAAGTTTATTATATGAGCTACAAAGAAGGCAGATTTTTGATTTTAATCAAACTCAAAAGATAATAAATGAGTATCATAAAAACCCTATTGCAGTTCTGCAGGCATTTGGATTATTAGAAGGATAAAGCATTGATGTATTAACTAGTTTTGGAAGTATAAATTTTCTTCACAACACCCCTTCTTAATCCTAAGCTATCAGCCCATTTTGCATAAGCATTCCAGCCCTGAAAACTTTCAAGCATTTTATCTTTGTTAATCTCCCCTTTCTTATATTGCTCTATCTTAAACAATATTTTTCTTATATTCCTCTTTCTTACTAATTTATAATACCAATAATTCCTAAAGCCAACAAAATCAATTCCTCTTGAAAGAGAGATTATTTTTGATTTTTCTGGATGAATCTCAATCTTTAACTTATCTCTTAAAAATTTATCAATTTCCTGCTTCCAAATCTTAAGATGTTCCCGCGAAGAATTCAAAATGACAAAATCATCAACATATCTTATGTAATATTTTGCTTTTAATTCATGCTTAACAAAATAATCTAATTCATTTAAGTAAACGTTAGCAAAAAATTGTGAGGTTAGGTTGCCAAGAGGCATGCCTTTTTCAATAAAGCCATTGACAAGTATTTGATTTATTAACCAAATAACCTTTTCATCTTTTATTTTTCTTTTGATTATTGTTAGTAAAATATTATGGTTGACTTCTTGAAAATAATGTTTTATATCTGCTTTTAAGCAATATCCTTTAATTTGATTATTATTAAACCATCCATTAATTTTTCCATTTCTTGAAACTTTTCTTACAAATTGCTCAAATCTTTTTATTGCAAACAAATTTCCCTTGCCTTTTCTATTCGCACATGAATCATAAATAAATTCTTTATCAAAAATTGGTTCAATTACTCTAACAAGAGCATAATGAACAATCCTGTCTAGAAATGCAGATTTTGAAATTCTGCGAGTTTTAGGGTCTCGCAAAATAAAAGTTACAAGAGGTATAGGCATATAAGTTTGATTTTTCAGTTCTTCTTGCAATTTCAATAAATTTTCTCTTAAATTGCTTTCAAATTCAATAACATAATCTTTCTTTGTCTTTCCCCTGCGGGCTTTTCTCCAAGCAAGAATTAAATTATCCAAAGAATAAATTTTCTCATAAAAATTTTTGTAAGTTTTCATATTAAAATAAGTCTTAGGAGTAAGGGCTATTTCAAAAGCATGGCTCCTGTTGTTGTCATCAAAGTTGTTGCCATTGAACCTAAGCCTGTCATCATTCTCGTTAACAGCAGACACCATGTAGCCTGTTAATTAAAAGTAAATCACCAAAGCTTCATATTTCAGAGCATCTCAAAGCTCATGAGAGTTTGAGAGACAGAAAATTTTATTTTCTGTAAGCTTACTTAATGTTGCTTTTGAATTTTATGACTTTTCAAAAACTGAAAAGTGCTATTAATAGGCATGTAGCCCTAGCTCATTGGCCTTGCCTCACTAAGACAAGAATAATTAAAATAAATAATTAATAAAGCTTCTTAAAAAAATTTTGCGAGTGGCTTCGCCACTTACTTTAATACCCCAAAAGCATGGCCCCTGCCGCTGCCACCAAAGTCGTCGCCACTGAACCTAAGCCTGTCATCACCCCCGTCAACAGCAGACACCCTTTGTTCAGGTGCTTGTCCTTCCTGAACTTTAACACCATAAATATAAGGGTTACTCTCAAATTCAGCAGAAACTTCTCCAAGTTTTTCAGCTCCTTCTTGTCCACAACTTGCAATTATAACTCCATCTTTTGCAAAAGATTCAGGAGTGTGTTCTCCTAATCTATAAGTTTCTTTTGGAGCAAATCTTACTCTTCCATCTCCACTAAATCTAATCCCATTAATTTCCTTCCCACCTTTAAGCATTCTTTCTAACTCATTAATATCTAAGGGTTGGCTTCTTCCTATTGCCTCTAAATCCTGAAAAACATAAACTCCATTTCCATCCCATAAATTTCTATTATAAATCCATAACCAATTACTTTCCGTTATATCTCTAACCTTCTTAAATTCTGGCTCATCTTTAATCTCACTATTGCAATAAGCAGGATGAAGTAAAGAAGCAGTATAATCTCCTATTGGAACTTTTAGATTTTTGCTTAAAATATCTTTTCCAACTTTTATATAAGTATTAGAACCAAATGCAGGAGAAGCAAATGCTATTTCACTAGCATTATAAGGAACCAAAAGTTTAGCTTCAGGTGTCCAAACTTTTTCTATTCTTTCTACTCTGGGGTTATATGTTTTAGTTTGAGTTTCACTTTGATTTGTCATAATTTCTATAGAAAATCAATATTTATAAGTCTTTCTATTTTGTTGTATTTTTTTAGTAGTTACTGCTTTAATAAGCAATAAACTCAAACCATAACAGAATAGATAAAGTCCTTTTAAAAAGGCTTGATTTAATTTATAATGTAAGTTTAACTTAATAAATCTTTTCTTTAAAACTAATCATATCTGTTATAATACAGACTCAAACCAAGACTTTAACAACCAATATCTTTATAAATCCTAGTTACTTATAGTTACTTAGAGTTATTTATAGTAACTAATAAAAGGGATTGAAGATATAATGGCTGATGTAGTAAAAATAGATGAAGAGTTATTAAAAAAAGTGAATAAATTAATTAAAGAAAGTTCTATGAAAATTAAATATTCTAATGCAAAACAGTTTGTGAATATTGCGGTTTTGGAAAAATTAGAAAAGGATGATTTAAAATGATGAAAATTTACAATTTTCAGTATTTCAAACTCCTGAGGGAGATTTAAAATGATGGATTTAATACAATTACAGCTTTTAGCTCAATTAATAGACAGCATGGATATGGCTGCAGATGAATTAGGGAAAGCCTATGAGAAAAAAGACAGCGAAAGATTTTATAATGCTAAAAAAACTGTTCTTGGATTTCAAAAAGAAATTTCAAAACAAATAAAATGAAAATAATAACAATATCAATAATTTGTAAAACAAAAAAAGAGGGCAAACTTAAATCAGAACATATGAATAACTTAAACAAGAATATCAGTATCTTATTAAAACATGAGCTATAAAGAACATAAAATTAAACAGATAATCATTAATAAAAGCGTCTTTTTTCAAAACCAGAGAAAATCAAAAAGATTTTCTTGGCCAAGAAAACCATAAAAGTTTTCTTTGGAAAGATGCAGACAAAAAATTTAGAGACTAAAAAATGACATTTGATGAATTAAAACAAAACATTCAAAGAATTAAAGAGATAGTTAGAGAAATGTATATTTTTACAAATCAATTAGAGATTATTGAAAGACTTGAAAGAGATAAAGACATTCTTATTAATTTTCAGGAAAAAAATCTCTTAAGTATTACAATAGTTTCTTTAGGGGTGCAATTGAATATTTTAAATAATTCTATTCCTGACCTAGTTGAAGGCATTGGTTTTTTTCAAAAACTTTCAACAGACAATAAAAAAATACTTCCTGCTAAAATACCTGAAAAAAATCTTGTGAAAGTAAAATATAAGACAGAAGAAACAGAACCTTCTGTCTCTCTTACTATTGGAGAAAAAGACAGGCAATTATTTTTAGAAAACCTGAGTGCAAGCAATCTTTCTATTAATCGGCTTAAGAAAAAATATGGCATTGAAAGGCCTATTTCTGGATTTGGCAAGCCTAGTTTTTATGCGACTTTATCTAATCGTTATTTCAGAAAAATTTCAAATAAATTATTGTTGGGGGGAAAACTAGAGAAATTAAATGCAGATTTAAGAAAAATGAATTCTCCTTATGTTGTAGGAACTTATGCATCTATGATTTTGTTCACTATGTCTATTGTGGCTGTATTAAGTATTTTATTATTTATAGTTTTACTATTTTTTAATATTGAATTTACTTTTCCTTTTTTTAGCATAGTTAAAGAGTCAATTCTTTTTAGAGCTGTAAAAGTCTTTTGGATTATATTCGCTATTCCTATTTTTACTGGGATTTTAATGTATTTTTATCCACAAAGTGAGAGCAAAAATATTGGAGCAAAAATAGACCAAGAACTTCCTTTTGTTTCAATACATATGTCTGCAATAGCAACTTCTGGTGTTGAACCTGTAAGTATTTTTAAAGTCATTATAAAAAATGAAGAATATAAGTATTCAAGATTAGAATTTAGAAAGCTGTTAAATTTAATAAATTTTCATGGTTTTGATTTAGTTAGTGCCTTAAAAAAAGTTTCAAATTCTTCTCCCTCTGCTAAATTAAGAGAATTATTAGATGGCTTAGCTACAACAATAACTTCAGGAGGGGATTTGCATGAATTTTTAGAAAAACATGCAGATACATTATTATTTGATTATAGAATAGAAAGAGAAAAATATACTAAAACTGCTGAAACATTTATGGATATTTATATTAGTATTGTTATTGCAGCACCAATGATTTTACTAATGCTTTTTGTTATTATGGGGAGTACTGGAATGTATTTTATGGGGTTAACAACAAATATTATGAGTATTTTAATTATTTTAATCATCACTGCATTAAATATTGGGTTTTTAGTTTTTTTAAGATTAAAACAACCATTGTTTTAAAATGAAAGAAGAAGAAAAATAAAAATGGAAACAAAAAATATAATAAAAATAATAATAAAAAAATTGAATCTAAACAAGACAAAAATAGTTTCATTAATAGTTGCTTTTGTCATTGCAGTATTGGCTATTCTTTTATTAAAGAATAATGATATTCTTTATTTTGTTTTAGGTATTTCTTTTATTATAGCAATTCTGCCTTTTGTTATTTCAATAGTCTTAGAAACAGGAGCTGAAAGAGAAAAAGAAGAAATGTTTTTAGAGTTTTCAAAAGATTTAGTAGAAAATGTTAAGGCAGGAACTCCGATTAGTAAAAGTATTTTGAATATAAGAAAAAAAGATTATGGAAAATTAAATCCTCATATTAACAAGCTTGCTAACCAAATTTCCTTAGGAATTCCAGTTAAAACAGCATTTGAAACTTTTGCAAGAGATAATTCAAATAATACTATTACTCGTGCTGTTACAATTATCAGTGAATCTGAAAAAGCAGGCGGAAGAATAGATGATATTTTAGAGGCAGTTGTTATGTCTGTTTCACAAGTTGAAAAATTAAAAAAAGAAAGAAGAGCTGCAATGTATAGTCTAGTTGTACAAGGATATATTATATTTATGATTTTTATTATTATAACTTTAGTTATGCAGTTTAAAATTCTGCCTATTGCAACTGGATTAGGCAGTGCTGGAATTAGTGGCAGCGGAGGGCTTTCTGAATTTGGTTTTGGAGGCACAGGGAGTATTGCTTCTACTGATGAATTAGTAAGGCCATTTATATGGCTTTTATTAGTCCAGGGGTTTTTTGTTGGATTAGTAATAGGAAAGCTTTCTGAAGGAAAAATTAAAGCAGGATTAAAACATTCGTTTATATTAATGTCATTATCAATATTAATTCATACTGGAGCAAAATTATTCATAGGAGGTTTATCTGCTGCCGGATGATTAAAAAATAAAATAAAAAGAGTAAACTAAAAAAAATAATATATTATAAAATAAAAAGTAAGGGCAATTAAGAATAAGCTTTGAATAAAAGAATATAAATTAATAGAATAAACTTAAGCTAAAAAGATAAGAGAAAAAATGTCATACTCCCATACCCTAAAGGGTAGGGTATCTTAACGAAACATGGTAAAAAAAATTTATAATTATATCGGAATAGGTTTTTGGGTAGGGGGTGGTGTTTATAGTCTAATAAATATGATTCTAAATTATAAACATGCTGTTCAGGATAATATTTTATTTTATAACTATTTGATAACAGGAGTTGCTGTTATTGGTTTAATTTTAAATATAATCTTAATTAAAAGAAAGGGAGGTCGCAATTCCTCCCAAGCCTAAAGACTTGGGTATCCTGCCTAATTTTATATGAAAAATAATTTAAAACACACAAAGTCAAAACAGGCGAACTCGCATTTTGAATTTCAATTTAATAAAATGAATATATTACCAAAATCAAAACGCTCGCAAGGGCATATTGAAGTTATGCTGTCTTTTACAATATTTGTTGGATTTTTATTATTTATATTTATATTTCTAAATCCTTTTGCTAAAACAAAGTCAGACCAAGTTATAAATAATGTTCAAGAATCAATAATAAATGAAATTAGTGGGGAGATTGGAAAGCTAAGTATTGTTGTAAATAGAACTACTGATTGTTATAATAAATCTAAAGTTACTCTTTATGGAAGTAAGTTTATAGAAAAAACCGATATTAACCCTAGAAAATATACTATTTATTATAATGATATTTTTGGGGCTGGAATTGACCCTAGTTGCTCTGCTGAATCAGGAAGAAATTATTCTATTGGAACATATTCTAAAGAAAAAATAATTATTTATGAAAAAATTCAAGAATTAAAGACAAATTATACAAACAATTATGAAGGTTTAAAAACTTCATTAGGTATATTAAATGAGTTTGTATTCGAATTAAAAAGAATAGATGGAGGTGTTGAAATAGGTGTAAATAAAAATATTCCTGTTGGAATTGAGGTTGAAGCAGCTAATATTCCAATGAGAGTTATTAATTCAAAGGGGAATATTTCAGAATATATACTAAATATAAAAACATGGTAAGATTAATATAAAAATAGTTTAATAATTTAAAGATAATTCGATATTCATATTATTATATGGAAAAGAAAGAAAATAAGATTATCTGTCCAGATTGCGGAGATATCATGTCTATAAAAAAAGAAGTAAGTTTTGAAGAAGCTGCATATAAAGTGGGAGAGAAAAATTTTGAAGCTTTATGGAAATCAAACAAGAAAGAATTTAAGCAAATGAACAAAAAGGAATTAGCTAAAATAATGTTCAAATATGGAATTGAACATGTAATAACTGGAATATATGCAATCACTAACAAAAATAAAAACCTATAGATTATATACTATAGATTATTAAAAAAACTGATAATGTCAAAAGCTAGATAAAGTGAGATTGAGTAGCTTACTCTTCTCATCTGCAAAGCTAAAATCGTTTAACAAACATCAAAAATCTGAAGATTTTTGTGGCTTAAAAATTTCCGTAGAAATTTTTAAATTACTGAAAAAAATAGAAAAACAAAAAATAGAACAAAGAATAAATAAAAAAATGAGGAAAATAAAAATTAATAGAAAGGCATGGTTAAGAATTTTAGAGGCATTTTTAGCAGTTATAATTGTATTAAGTGCTGTTTTGACAATAATGGCAAAACAAAAACCAAAAACAGATATTAGTGAAGAAGTTTATGAAAAACAAAGGCAGGTTCTTGATATAATAAGCAAGAATAATGATTTAAGAAATGATATTTTAATGCAAGATAATACAAGAATTAATAATATAATTTCTAATTTAATCCCAGGAAACTGGAATTATTCAACAAATATTTGCAATATTAGTTTAATATGTCATAATCCTAAGCAAGTTCATGAAACAGAGGTTTATACTACTGAAATTATAATAACTTCAAATTTAACAAAATATGCACCTAAAAAACTAAGGTTTTTTGTTTGGGCTAAATAATAAATCTTTTAGAAAAAGATTTATGATCAAAATTAACTTTTGATGCCAAAAGTTAAGTCAAAAGCA
>Ga0315289_10001895_pt1 | contig 32435 bp, 30 predicted proteins | sample YL17G11_40_MG_FD_203452 | JGI IMG/M metagenome (GOLD analysis project Ga0315289, IMG submission 203452) | Sediment microbial communities from Yellowstone Lake, YNP, Wyoming, USA - YL17G11_40 | ecosystem: Environmental > Aquatic > Freshwater > Lake > Sediment | place: USA: Wyoming | collected... | reverse complement strand
GCACGGTGGGGTGCAGCCAGCCCACCGTCGTGATGACGTCGCCGCGCTTGAGGTCGGCCTTGCTGACGCCGGTGAGGTTCATGGCCACGCGGCCGCCCGGTGCGGTCCGGTTGACCTTTTGCTTGTGGGTCTGCAAGCCGCGCACGCGCGCCTTCCATCCGCCCGGCAGCACCTCGACCTCCTGCCCTACCTCGAAACTGCCGTCGCTGAGCGTCCCCGTGACCACCGTGCCGAAGCCGCTGATGGTGAATACCCGGTCTATCGGCAGCCGTGGCCGTCCCCGCTCGCGGTGTGGCTCGACCTGGGCCAGCACCTCCTGCAGTGCCGCCAGCAGTGCCTCGAGCCCCTGCCGGGTGTGGGCGGAGACGGGGACGATCGGTGCGCCCTCCAGCGTTGTCCCCTCCAGCGTCTCGGAGACGTCGGCGGCCACCAACTCGACCCACTCCTTGCTTTCGGCCAGGTCCATCTTGGTCAGCGCCACGACCCCCTTGGTGATCCCCAGCAGGTCGAGGATGGCCAGGTGTTCGCGCGTCTGCGGCATGATGCCCTCGTCGGCCGCCACGATCAGGAGCGCGGCGTCAATGCCGCCCACGCCCGCCAGCATGTTCTCGATAAAGTCCCGGTGCCCCGGCACGTCCACCACCCCCACCGGCTCTCCGTTGGCGAGCGTGAGCCAGGCAAAGCCCAGGTCTATCGTCATCTCCCGTTCCTTCTCCTCGCGCAACCGGTCGGGGTCAATCCCGGTCAGGGCATGCACCAGCGTGGATTTCCCGTGGTCTACGTGGCCGGCAGTGCCGATGACGTACATCTGCCCGCTCCTTATTGCTCGCCGCGCAGGATGCTCAACTGGGTGTTGATCTGGGCGCTGGCTGCCTCATACTCGGCCTGGGTGTTCTGCAGCGCGCGGATGGCGTCGGAACGGCGTGCTTCCCAGAGTGTGTCCAGTTGAGCGCGATGCATGTCGGTGGCCGTCTGCAGTGCATCCAATCGTTTCTGATGCTCGGCGTTGGTCTGCCCTTGTTGCCGCCAGCGCTCCTCGACCAGCACCTCCCGCTTCTTTTGTTGTTTATCTTGCTCCCCCTGCCACTCCTCCCCCTGCCGCTTGACCCGGTCCTCGGCCAGCCGCTGCATCTCGGCCACTTCGTTCTGCCGCTTCTCCATGCGCGCCTGGAAGCGCTCCAACTTTTCCAGCGCCCGCTTGGCCAGTTGCTGTTGTTCGAGGAATCCCTGTGCCTGGGCTCGCACCCGCTCCAGTTCCTGGGCCACTTGCTCCGCCTGGTCCAGGTACTGCTTCATTTTCTGTTCGCGCTGGAAGTCGGAGACGCGCAGTTCTTCGATCGGCTTGGCGTATTTCTTCGTCTCCTGGATGGCCTCTTCGATGCGGGGTCTCTGCTTCTGGAGCGCCTCCTCGAGCAGCGGGAATTTTACCGCCAGGGCTTCGATCCGCTTGTGCAGTTCGGTGGTATCGTGTTCCAGGTCGGCGATGCGGCGGTTGTCGGCGCGCCGCTGTTCCTCCAGATAGACCACGCCCTGCACGCGGTCGTCGGACCTTTTGCTCAGGTCGGCCACGGCAGCCTCCAGGCGCTGAATCGCTTCGAACAAGCGCTGGTCCTCGACCCGGCGGGCGTTCAGTTCCTCCTCGTGGCGGGGCAGGGCCCGCATCCCTTTCTCCAGCCGGTTCAGGCCCTCGGTGAGGGCTTGATACTCGATCCGGCGCAACCGCTCCGCCTCGGCCTGCTCCTTGCGCCGCGTCTCGTCGCGTTGCTCCATCTGCGCGATCAGTTCGCCCTTGTAGTTCGAGACCATCGGCTCGAACCCGGTCACTTTAGACATGACCCCCTGGACACTCGCCAGCGCGATTTGCAGTTCTTGCGCCTGCGCTGCCTGCTGGGCCAGGTGCTGTTCCTGGCCCTGGATCCGCTCCTGTAGCGCGGTGATGGTCGCTCGATCCTTGCGGCGCTCCTCGTCCAGCCACTTGAGCGTCTGCGTCACCTGGGCCAGTTCGGTTGCTTGAGTCACTTCTGTCGCCATGGTCACCACTCCCTGGGGGTATTACGGATTGCTCAGCATTATAGCATATGAACCACCTTCCCGAAAGTTGCTATGAACCCAAGTTCCGTGCACCTTCTAATTCTCGGCAAGGTGTGCCCCTAAACGGTTGACAGCCTGTCACAGGGCGCTATAATGGCTGTGGAGATAGCCGTGCGGATTGGTATTGACGCCCGTATTGCCTACTATGCACGGGGGGGCATCCGCAACTACGTCCTGCATTTGCTCGCAGCCCTGGCTCCCCTCGCTGCGGATGCGGACTATGCCACCTTGGTTTACGTCCTGCACAGCCGCAAGGATCGCCATCCCCCGCTGCCTGGACCCAATTTCCATCGGACAACAGTCCGCCCCATCCCCTGCTGGACGCCGTCCCACCACCGGCTGGAGCGGTGGGCCTTGGGCGCAGAAGTGGCGCGGCTGGGGCTCGACCTCCTGCATACCACCGACTTCATCCCGCCCGCCTGGGGCTGCCGCCGGTCGGTGATCACCGTCCACGACCTGAACTTCCTCTACTACCCCCAATTCCTCACCGCCCACAGCCACCGCTACTACAACCAGCAGATCGAGTGGGCGGTACGGCGCGCCGATCGTGTCCTGGCCGACTCTTACGCTACCAGGTCCGACCTGGTCTCGCTGCTGGGCGTGCCGGCGGACAAGGTCACCGTCGTGCACCTGGCCGCCGATCCGGCCTTTCGCCCCCTTCCAGAAGCCGAAGTGTACCAGGTCGCTGCCCGGTACGGCCTGCCACCGGGGTACCTGCTGTTCGTGGGCACGTTGGAACCGCGCAAGAACCTGCCGGGCCTCCTGGAAGCCTACCGCCAGTTGCTCGACGGGAACGTGACCTCGGCGCCGCTCGTGCTGGTCGGCGGCAAGGGCTGGCTCTACGACGAAATTTTCGAGCGCGTGCAGGCGTTGCGCCTGGCCCAGCACGTACACTTCCTGCACGATGTGCCCGACACCGACCTGCCAGCGCTGTACAACGCCGCCAGCGCGTTGACCACCCCCTCGTTCTACGAGGGGTTTGGCCTGCCAGCACTGGAGGCCATGGCCTGCGGCACGCCGGTCGTCGTCGCCGATCGCGCCTCCCTGCCAGAGATCGTGGGCGAAGCCGGGTTGCTGGTGAACCCGGACGACCCGCACGACATCGCCCGCGCGCTGGCCCGCGCCCTGAACGACGAGCCGCTGCGGGCCAGGCTGCGAGCATTGGGATTGGCCCAGGCGGCGCACTTTACCTGGGGACGGGCGGCGCGGGAGACGTGGGAGGTGTATCGGGAAGTAGGGAGTAAATGAGGAAAGAGGAAGAGGGTTGAAGGTTCTGTTTTTGACACCGCAGGTACCGTATCCGCCCCAGCAGGGCACGGCACTGCGTAACTGGGGGTTCATCTCCGGCCTGGCTGCACGGCACGAGGTCGCCGTCCTCTCGTTTCTGGCTCCCGGCCAGGCCCCGGAGCCGGCCGCACCGTTGAAGGCCGTCTGCCACATTGAGACCGTCCCTGTCCCGGTGCGCACACTCCGCCACCGGCTGCGCGATATGCTCGCCACTCCCCAGCCGGACATGGCGCTGCGCCTGGCGTCGGCATCGTATGCACAAAGGCTGGCGGGCTGGCTGGCGCGGGAGCCTTTCGACGTCGTGCAGGTCGAGGGAATCGAGATGGCCCCCTATCTCGACGTCGTCCAGGCCCACCCAGCACCGGCACTTCCAGGCCGGTGCCAGCCGCGTCCCCTCGTCGTGTTCGATGACCACAACTGCGAGTACCTGCTGCAGAAGCGGGCGTTCCTCACCGACCTGGCCGCCCCGACCCGCTGGCCGGGCGCTGCCTACTCCTTCGTCCAGTGGCGGCGGCTGCGGCGCTACGAGGCGCTCTCCTGTCGCCGCGCTGACCGCGTCCTGGCAGTCTCCGAGGCGGACGCCGCCGCCCTCCAGTCCCTGGTGCCCGGCCTCCAAGTCACCGTCGTCCCCAACGGCATAGACACCCAGGCCTACTCCAACTTCCACCCTCCAATGCCCAATCTCCAACTTCCAACCTCCAACTTCCTCATCTTCACGGGAACCATGGACTTCCGCCCCAACGTGGACGCGGTGCTGTGGTTTGCGCGCCACGTGCTGCCCCGAGTGCGAGCCGAGGTGCCGGACGTACGCCTCTTCGTCGTTGGGCAGCGGCCTCACCGGCGGCTGGATGTGCTGCGGCGTGACCCGGCGGTGGTGCTCACGGGCTGGGTGGAGGACGTGCGCCCGTACATCGCCCAGGCCGCCGTCTGCGTCGCGCCATTGCGGATCGGGGGCGGCACGCGCCTCAAACTGTTGGAGGCCATGGCGATGGGCAGGCCGGTCGTCGCCACTCGCCTGGGCGCGGAAGGGTACCCGCTGGCGGATGGGCGCGAATTGCTGCTGGCCGACACGCCCGCCGATTTTGCCGCTCGCGTGGTCGCGCTGCTGCGCTCCCCCGAGCGGGGAGCCGCACTAGGCCGCGCCGCCCGCGCCTTTGTAGAAGAACACTACGACTGGCAGGTCATCGTCCCGCGCTTGGAGGCCGCTTATGCCCGCTGCGATTGACGTAGCCATACCCCGCGAGTGCATCTATTGATCATTTGCTCATTTGTGCCGAGGTGACCCATGAACCCTTTCGATTACGTCCGTGCCAATCAGAACCGCTTTCTCGCCGAACTCCTGGACTTGCTCCGCATCCCCAGCATCAGCACGCAGCCCGAGCACCGGCCCGACGTCGAGCGTGCGGCCACCTGGCTGCGGGATCAACTTCTCGCCGCCGGCTTTCCCCGTGCGGACGTCTTACCTACCTCGGGCCATCCCGTCGTCTACGCCGAATGGCTCCCTGCCGGCCCGCACGCCCCCACCATCCTCGTCTACGGCCACTACGACGTCCAGCCTCCCGACCCGCTCGACGAGTGGCGCACCCCACCCTTCGAGCCGACGATCGTCGGCGACGACCTCTTCGCCCGCGGCGCCTCCGACGACAAGGGGCAGTTGTACACCCACCTCAAAGCCATCGAAGCGTTCCAGGCGACCGCGGGTGCACCCCCCGTCAACGTCAAGTGCATCTTCGAGGGCGAAGAAGAAATCGGCAGCCCCAACCTGGAGCCCTTCGTCCGCCAGCACGCCGGCCTCCTCGCCGCCGACGTGGCCGTCATCTCCGACGCAGACATCCTGAGCAAAGACTTGCCCTCCATCGTCTACGCCCTGCGTGGTATGGCCTACGTCGAGGTCAAAGTGACCGGCCCCGACCACGACCTGCACTCCGGTATCTACGGGGGGGCCGTGCTCAATCCCATCAACGCGCTCTGCGCCATGATCGCCAGGCTGCACGACGCGCCTGGTCACGTTGCGATCCCCGGCTTCTACGACCAGGTGCGGGACCTGGACCCCGACGAGCGCGCCGAACTGGCCAGGATCCCCTTCGACCGTGCTGCCTGGCTCCGCGAAGCGGGCGTCGAGACCGACTGGGGTGAGCCGGATTACACCATCGTCGAGCGCACCACCGCGCGTCCCACGCTCGACGTCAATGGCATGTGGGGTGGCTACACCCAGCCCGGCGCCAAGACAGTGCTGCCCGGCAGGGCCTGCGCCAAGATCTCCATGCGCCTGGTGCCGGACCAGGAACCGGTCCAGATTGTCCAACTGTTGCGCGATTACCTGGCCCACATCGCGCCCCCCGCCGTCACCGTCCAGGTACGCGACCTGCACAGTGGCAGACCTGCCATCGTCCGCCGCGACAGCCCGGCCATGCAGGCCGCGCGCCGCGCCTACGCCGAGGTCTTCGGCCAGGAACCGGTCTTCGTCCGCTCGGGCGGTTCGCTCCCGGTCGTCGCCACCTTCCAACAAGTCCTGGGCATCGAGACGATCCTGATGGGTTTCGGCCTGCCCGACGACCGGCTCCACTCCCCCAACGAAAAGCTCCACCTCCCCAACTTTTACAAAGGCATCGAAACCCTCATCCACTTCCTGCGCCTCTTGAGCGTCTGAGGAGAAACCGGGTTTTTTAGAAAAACCCGGTTTCTATCCTTGTCTTGCCACAATCCCCAATCAGTGGTATGCTTCTCCAATAGCGCTACCGCTCTACAACTTCGTCCATTCACCAATCTCCAATCTCCAGTCCCCAATCTCCAAGAGTAGGAGGTTGAATGCGAGAGGAGGTGCCCCTTGCAGATCTCGGATGTCGAAGTTGTTCCGGTGGAACTGAGCCTGCGGCTGCCCTATCGGACGGCCTACCATCCCGCAATAGACCGCGTGGCCGTCGTCTTCGTGCACGTCACCACGCGTCAGGGACAGGCCGCCTGGGGCTGCGCCGCCTTTGATCCTGCCCTCACCGGTGAGACGCTGGACGATGTCCTCCATGCCTGCCGGGCCTGCGCCGACCGTGCCCGTGACCTGAACCCGCTGAACACCGAGTACGCACTGGACGAACTGGCCCTGCTCACCCCAGGCACCCCCTCGGCCTTGTGTGCGTTCGATTTGGCGTTCCACGATCTCCTGGGATTGGCTGCCGGCATGCCCCTCTATCGCCTCCTGGGTGGCTACCGACATCGCATCCAGACCTCCGTCACTATCAGCATCGCGACGGTCGAGGAGACCGTCGCCCTGGCCCGCGACCGCGCCCGCCAGGGGTTCCGCATCCTGAAGGTCAAGGGCGGGCTCGACCCCGACGAAGACGTCCGCCGGGTGCGGGCGATCCACGCTGCCCTGCCCCACGTCACGATCCGCCTGGACGCCGACCAGGGCTATACCGTCGCACAGGCGCTGGACGTGGCTCGTGCGTTGGAGGGGCAACTGGAGATGCTAGAGCAGCCCACGCCCGCGGCCGACCTGGACGCCCTGCACCAGGTCACCTGGCACAGCCCGGTGCCGATCCTGGCCGACGAGAGCGTGACGGGGCCTTCCTCGGCTCTGGAGGTCGCCGCCCGGCGCGCCGCGGCCGGCATGAGCGTCAAACTCGCCACCTGTGGAGGGCTGCGCTGTGCGCGCCAGGTGGACACGATCGCCCGCGCGGCCCGCATGGCCACCATGGTCAGTTGTGTTAATGAGCCAGCACTGCTCACCTCCGCCGGATTGGCCTTCGCCCTCAGCAGCCCCAACGTCCGCTACGGTGACCTCGACGGCCACTTTGACCTGGTGGGCGATCCGAGCGTGCCCGGCTTCCTTCTGCAGGAGGGTTGGCTCATCGCCACCGACACCCCTGGCCTGGGGTGCAGTGTTACCCTGTGACGCTGTCACGGCAAAGAGGAGCCAGACACCATGCCATCCATCCTACTATAAAGACTTTCTGGTTTTCAGGTAAGTTTTCAGGTCATATCTCCACTGCCCGCCCAAGACCATCATTGCCTCCACCTGCACTTCCGCGACCGCCGCAGAGGTGCAGGTGGAGGCGTCTTTAAGAGCGCTCCCTTGACAAAGCGGTATTATCGTCCTACCATGCCACGACTTTCTCCGTAACCCAACGTCAAAGGGCCGTACGTCGTGAATCGCCTGCACTGGTCGGCGGCGCCTGAGGGCGCGACGCCGGTACAAAAGAAGAATTTCCTGAACGTCCAGATTGACGCGGTGGGCATCGGGCTGGCGAGCGCGGCCGCCCCGTTCCTGCCCGTCTTTCTCACCCGCCTGGGCGCGACCAATTTTCAGGTCGGCCTGTTGACCTCCATGCCGGCCTTCACTGGCCTGTTTTCTGCCATCGCGGTGGGGGCCTTTCTCCAGAGCCGCCGCAACATCGTGCCGTGGTTCAGCGCCGCGCGTTTGCTCGTCGTCCTGTCCTACGCCTTGACCGGCCTGGCCCCCTTCGTCGTCCCGCGCCAATACGTCATCCAGGCCGTCCTCGCCATCTGGATGGCGGTCACCCTGCCGCAGATCGTCGTCAACGTCGCCTTCTCCGTCGTCATGAACGCCGTCGCGGGGCCTAAAGGCCGCTATGCCCTGATGAGCCGGCGTTGGTCCGTCCTCGGGCTGACGACGGCGGTCACCGTCACCATCGCCGGCCAGATGCTCGATCGCATCCACTTCCCTCTCAACTACCAGGTGGTCTTTATCGCCCTCTCGGTGGGCGGCCTGATCAGTTACTACTTTTCGAGCCACATCCAACTCCCGGATGCGGAGCGTGTGCCACGCACGGCCCGCCTGTCCCTCCTCCAACGGTTCAAGAACCAGGTCGGCCTGGTCCGTAACGAACGTCCCTTCCTTTCGTTTACGGCCAAGCAGTTCGTCTTCATCGCCGGCTCCACGCTGGCGGCTCCCCTGTTCCCAATCTACTACGTGCGCCAGGTGCAGGCCACCGATGCGTGGATCGGCATCATCAACTCCGTCCAGATGGCCATCACGCTGGTCGGCTATCTCTTCTGGGCGCGCCAGGGGAGGGTGCGCGGCTCCCGCTTCGTGCTGTTGGCTACGACGCTGGGTATGGCGATCTATCCTGCTCTCATCGCATCCACCCGTCGCGTCGAGTGGATCGCCGTCTACGCCGGCCTGGCGGGTATCTTCCAGGCCGGCCTGAACCTGGTGTTCTTTGACGAGTTGATGAAGACGGTGCCCGTCCAGCACAGCGCGACCTTCGTTTCCCTGTCCCAGAGTTCGCAGTACCTCTCGACGGTGGCCGCCCCGCTGGTGGGTACCTTCCTGGCCGATGCCATCGGCGTCGGGGGTGGGCTGGTCGTGAGCGCCCTCTTGCGCCTGGCGGGCTTTGGCCTGTTTGCGTGGGGCAGAGCGCGTAAGCCCATGCCGGGGACGCAGGCGGTCAAGACGCGACCACAGCCCGGTAAGGCCAGCGAGTAAGGCCACTCTTGCTTTTTTGAGTAACCCGCTGTATAGTGACCACCAGGTGGAGGAAGCCCCTGGTCGGAGGTATGGTTCATGCTCGTCTACTTCAATGGCAACTTTGTTCTCAAAGAGGAAGTCAAGATATCCCCCGACGACCGGGGGTTCCTGTTTGCCGACGGGGCCTACGAGGTCATTCGTGCCTATGCAGGCAGGCTGTTCCAGGCCGACGCCCATTTCAGGCGCATGCAGCGCAGCCTGCGCGAACTCCGCATCGAGGGGCCGGACGCGGAAACCCTGAGGACTATTGCCGAAACGCTGATGCAGGCCAACGACCTGGAGAATGGTGACGTGGCGATCTACATGCAGGTCACGCGGGGCGCGGCTCCGCGCGCCCACGCCTTCCCCAGGCCAGGGACGCCTCCCACTGTCTATGCCTCCATCTCTCCCTTCCAGACCCCCCCAGAGAAACTGGAGCGCGGCGTCAGCGCGATCCTCGTGCCCGACATCCGCTGGGCCCGCTGCGACATCAAAGCGGTGGCTCTGCTGCCCAACGTTCTGGCCAACCAGCAGGCCAGGGAGAACGGCGCGGAAGAAGCCGTCTTCGTCCGCGATGGCGCGCTCACCGAAGGCTCTCATTCCAACTTCTGCGCCGTATTCGGCGGGGAACTCGTCACCTACCCCAGGGCCCACTACATCCTCGCCGGGGTCACCCGGGAAGTCGTGTTGGACCTGTGCCGTGAACTGGGCCTCCCGTGCAGCGAGTTCCCCATTTTCGCAAGCCAGGTGAAGGATGCGGACGAGATGATGATCGTCGGTACGACCGTCGAAGTCATGCCGGTCGTCCAGTTGGACGGCTGGCCGGTGGGCGATGGGAAGCCGGGTCCCATCACCCGCAGACTGCAGCAGGCATTTCGTGCGCTGGTGTACCAGCGATGAAGGAGGATGCCGTGGCCGAAAACCTACCGACGCTTGAAGAATGGCGCAGGCTTTACGAAGCCGCCATGCGGGTGAAAGAACTCGCACCGTGGGAGTGGATGGTGGAGATGGACCTCTGCGGCGTCCAAAATCCAGAAACGGATGAACTCGGCTTCGTCAGCGTGATGGGGCAATTGGGCGAGCACTACGCTGTCGCCGTGTACCTTGGCCCGCAGGGACTGTACCGTTTCTGGGCGTTTGAGGATGCCGGACCTTCCGCCTCCGACGAGCAGTTTTTCCAGATGCCTCACCTGCAGGCCTCTTTCGAAGACCGCGAGGTGGTGCGCGACAAGGACCGTGAGGTCATCCATGCACTGGGGCTCAAGTTCAGGGGACGCCAGGCCTGGCCGCTGTTCCGCAGTTATCGGCCCGGCTTCTTCCCCTGGTTCCTGGAAGCAGCGGAGGCCCGCTTCCTGACGATCGTTCTGGAACAGGTACTCGACGTGGCGCCCAGGTTCAGGGACGATCAAGCCCTGCTGCTGGATCCCGGCCTGGACGAGCGGTACATGGTGCGCGTGGCGCGCCGGGAGGGCGGCGCTCCCTCGTGGGAGGATCGCGTCGTGCACGTGCCGCCGCCAGACCCGCCCACGATTGACCTCGTTATGGACGTGAAACTGCTCGAACGCCTCAAACGGGTGACCAGGCGCGTGCACAGGATCGAAGTGGATTTTTCCATGTTCCCGACGCCCGTTCAGGAGGAAAGGGCTGCCCGGCCCCAGTTCGCCTACCAACTGCTGACGGTGGATTCCCAGAGCGGCGTCGTGCTCGGCGATGAATTGCTCACTGCGGATCCATCGCTGGAGCGCATGTGGGGCCAGGTGCCGCTCCATTTCGTCCGGCAACTGGCCAGGCTCGACATGCTGCCCGAGGAAGTCGCCGTGCGTTCGGAGTTGCTCTGGCGATTGCTCCAGCCCCTGGGGGAGGAATTGCAATTCACCGTCAAGCGCTCGGGCAGGCTGCATAGCCTCGACGCCGCCAAGAAATTCTTACTCCAGCGCTTCACGTAAGATCGAGAGAAACCAGGTTTTTCCGTAAGCGCGCGGTAAGACCGAGCGACAAAACCTGGTTTCTTGCGCGCAGCAGTTGAAACTGTTCTGAGGTGCATGGACCGTGGGACGTCCCGTTTGGTTCGTCAACCTGATCAAAAAGACCTTTCCCGGCCGCTTTCGCATCGCCCAACTCACCCACGTCCCCGTCATCGGGCGCCTGGTTGAGCATGGGCTGTTCGCAGGCGACGACATCATCTACCTGCCCAGAGATGTGGTGGCCCGCCAGGTCATCCCGGTCAACCAGCCTATCGCAAGGCCCGCAGACGTCGTGCTGCCTTCGCGCGTGGTCGAGCACTTTATCGAACGGGCCAACTACCACTGGATTATGGACTTTTGCATCTGCCGTGACGCCAGCCATTGCCAGGATTACCCCACCGATCTGGGCTGCCTCTTTCTGGGCGAGGCAGTGTTGGGGATCAACCCACGCCTCGGTCGCCGCGTATCCAGGGACGAAGCGTTGGAGCACGCCCGACGCTGCCGTGAGGCCGGGCTGGTCCACCTGGTCGGTCGCAACAAACTGGACACGGTCTGGCTGGGTGCGACCCCCGGTCACAGGCTACTGACCATCTGCAACTGCTGTCCTTGCTGCTGCTTGTGGAAGGTGATTCCCCGGCTCGCCCCGTCCCTCAGCGCCAGGATCAGCAGGATGCCCGGCGTGACCGTCATGGTGACCGCCCGCTGCGCCGGTTGCGGGACCTGTACGCGGGGGGTGTGTTTTGTGGACGCGATTCGCCTGGACGGTCAACACGCCGTGATCGGCGACGCCTGCCGGGGCTGCGGTCGCTGCGTCGAGGTCTGCCCTCAGCAAGCCATCGAACTCACCATTGACGACGCCCAGTTTGTGGAGCGGACTATCCAACGCCTGGCCCGCCTGGTGGACGTCTCGTGAGGCGACAGGCTCCTGCTCTGATGTACGTGCGTTTCACTGCCCTCTGCTACTGATCACGGGGCCTTGTCCAGGATATCGTGTGGACCAACGTTGCGAAAGACCGCCGTATCACCCTCATAGTGAAAGGTAAAACGATAGTGGATGTCTATACGACCGATACCTCACGCCTGCCTCACTTGGTCCAGGTCCAGCCCCAAGTCGGCCAAGAAGGCTTCCATTGTGTCAAAGTCCGCAAAGCGCCCGGCTGCCAGGTCTGCTTCGGCGGCCCGCTCCCCGGCCTGCCACTCCTCAGACCAAAACCAGGCCTGGTCATCTTCGAGAGCCAGGTCCAGTGCGTCGGCCAGGGCCTTGCTCTCTTCGGGCGATAGACGCAACTCTAGCGACTCCTGGGACACACTGGCCAGTCGCGCCCGCCGCGCAATCGTCCGTACTGTTACGGTAACCGTTGCGATTCCCATATCTGCTTCACCTCTCACCCGTTCAGACGAAACACTATGCCCATCGGCCCGATTATAATGCCACCGTCAACCAAAGTCAATCAAACGTTTTCATAGGAGGTGTGAGATGCGCAAGAGGGGTATGCGATACACCTTGATCGTCGTTTCCTTGCTCACCATGTCGTGTGCCGTGGTGGGAGTCTCGCTGACCGCCACTCCCGACGAAAGCGCCATGCACACGCGCGTGGCCCAGGGCGTGGCCGCCACGGTCGCCGCGTTGCCCACGGCTACGCAGCCCCCGCCCACTGCCACCCTCGTGCCCACGTCCTCTACCCCGCCCCCACCCCCGCCACCTTCTGCTCCCGTACCCCCGGCCCCCAATTACGTGCTCCAGGAGGAGCAGTCCATCGCCGGCTACGCCATCCGCAGGTGGCACGACCCGACCATGGGCGACTCTTCGTTCCTCGATATCCTGACTATCTCGGCCGCGGGGCAGGCGGAGGTCCAGATCGAATCCTTCTTCGAATTGGGCGCAGAGACCGGGACCGACGTCACCGGCGAAGGCCACCCCGACCTGGTCGTCAGGACGTACACCGGCGGTGCGCACTGTTGCTCTTCCACCATCGTCTACGACCTGGGACCGACCTTGGCCAAGGTGCTGGAGACCCCCCTGTCCAATTGCATGGGATTTTTCGATGACCTCGACGGGGACCGCGTCCTGGAGTTTGTCACCTGCGACGATTTGTTTGCCTACCGGTATTGCTGTTACGCGGGCTCGCCCATGGTGAGGGCGGTGCTGGCGTACGACCCCAGCGCGGGCTACGTGCCGGTCAGTCCGCTTTTTGCCGGGGTTTACGCCGACGACATTGCCGCGCACACCCAGATGGCCGAGGAGGCCGCGCCGGGCGCAATGTGCGAGTGGGACCAGACGACCAAGTGCGGGGTGTTGCCGCTGGTGTTGGACTACCTGTACAGCGGCCAGAGTAATCAGGCCTGGGCCGAATTCGACCGGCTGTACGACTACCCGGACAAGAACCTCTGGTGGGCCGAGGTCGTGCAGGCGGTATCGGCCAGCCCGCTGTACGCTCTCGCCGGGCCGCTGCCCGAAACGCCCCTGCCGCCGTACTATATGCTCCAACTCCTCACCAATTGCGGCCCAGAGTGGCAGTACGTCGGCTTCCTCCGCGAAGGTCAACCGGCCTGCAATGCAGCGGTGCCGCAGCGGGACATTTACTGGCTCGAAACGGAGTTGTACGGCATCGGCCTGCTCGCCACAGGGGAACGGCTGGAGTTAGGGCCTGAGGGCTGTACCACTACCTGTCGTTTGGACGTGGTCAGCCTGGCGGACAACGCTCGCGTGGGGTCCATCCGGCTGGACACGGCCATCGGCTTCCCGGGCGCCGTCTACCGCGTCAACGGCGTCGAAAGCGCCCGTTGGCGGCTGCGGGGCGACCTGACGTGGGAGCAGGTCTCGCCGTAGGTCACAATACCAATAGGCCGGCGGCGCGATCCAGGATGACCTCGGCCACGCCGGTCTTGCTCATCAGCGGCAGTTCCTCGGCCCCCCCTTCCCGGTCCAGGACTACCACCCGGTTGGTCTCGGCGGCGAAGCCGGCGTCGGGAGCGGTGATGTCGTTGGCGACGATCAGGTCGAGGTTCTTGCGAGCCAATTTGGTGCGGGCATTCTCGATCAAGTCCTGGCTCTCGGCGGCAAAGCCGACCACCACGCGGGGCAGGCCCGTCGCGGCCCGTTGCGCGGCCACGGCGGACAGGATGTCGGGCGTCCGTTCCAGGCGCAGGACCAGGTCGCCCTCCCCTTTCTTGATCTTGTGCGGGGCGACGGTGGCCGGGCGATAGTCCCCCACGGCGGCCGCCATCAGCAGCAGGTCGGCCTGTTGGCAGGCAGTCAGCACTGCCCCCTTCATCTCCTCGACGGTGACCACCTCGATCCGCTCGGCGCCCACTGGCGTGGGCAGATGGGTGGGGCCGGTGATCAGAGTGACCGCTGCCCCGCGATCCAGCGCGGCCTGGGCCAGCGCGAACCCCTGTTGCCCCGAGGAGGGGTTGCTGATGAAACGTACCGGGTCGAGCGGCTCGCGGGTGGGGCCGGCGGTGACCACGGCCCGCCGCCGGGCCAACGGGCCGTTCCGTCCCAGGACCAGGCGGACGTGGCCCAGGATTTCGTCGGGCTCGATCATGCGCCCTTCCCCTGCCAGGCCCGAGGCCATGCGCCCGCGGGCGGGCCCGGCCACGTGCACTCGCCTGGCCCGCAGCGTGGCGACGTTGGCCTGGGTGGCGGGGGAGGCCCACATCCCAACGTCCATGGCCGGCACCACCAGCAGCGGGCAACGGGCGGCCAGCGCCAGGGAAGTGAGCAAATTGTCGGCCAACCCCTGCGCGATCTTTGCCAGCGTGTTGGCGGTGGCAGGGGCGATCACCATCGCCTCGGCCGCTTCGGCCAGTCCCACGTGCACAATATGGGTGGGCAGGACCTGCCCCTCGCCGCCGGCCGGTGGGGAGTCGAGCGCGCCCCACAGGCTGGTATAGACCGGGCGGCCGGTGAGCGACTGAAAAGTCAGGGCGGTCACGAAGCGGGTCGCCGCCTCCGTCATCACCACGTCCACCAGCGCCCCGGCCTGCGTCAGGTGGCTGGCGAGCGTGCAGACCTTGTAGGCCGCAATGCCGCCCGTCACGCCCAACAGGATGCGCCTATCCTTGAGCAAGGCGACCGGCCCGGCGAGTCGTCCCAACGTCATTTTGCCTCCCCGGCGGGCGTAGCGAGTTGCTTCTCCACCCAGGCCAATAGTCGTTCGGCGTGCGCCAGCATATCCCGTGCCATCGGTACAGTAACCACATCGTCGCCATATTGAGCGGCAGTCTTGCGCTCCAGCAGGCGGCGCAGGTGCTGTGTCGCCTGCTGTACTCCCTCGATGTCGCTGGCGTGGGTCAACAGCAGTTCTATTGCCCCTGTGTGATCCTGGTCTCTGGCCACCACTCCTGCCCTCCACGCTACGATGGCGTCTGCGGCGGCGATGGCACAGGTGGGAGCGATGGCAGCCACGGCGATGTAATTCCCCTCTGCGGCGCAGCGCTGCATGGCCCACAACGTTTCCCGGGCGCGTTGCAGGTAGTTTCGCCAGGCAACCGGTCCTGCTGCACGGATGCGCACGGCGTCGGAACGCCGGCTGCGCCGGCTCGCTTTTCTGATGGTCACGCCGCTTCCTTCCCCTGAGCCCGTGTTGTCTGCTGGCGCAAAAAATCGGCTGGCGATACACCCCTGACGGCCACGCCATCCCGCAGCGCTTCCGACAACCACGGCTCGCCGCGTTGCATCCGGCTCGTCAACTCGTCCCTGGAGAGGGCTCGCACAGAAATCACCCCAAAACGCTGCAGCAGGTCACTATCGCGTCGCCAGATGTGCTCGGTGGCTCGCTCGGCATCTTCGACCGTGGCGGTCACCAGGAGGACGTCCAGGTCGGAACGCCAGTCATCCTCTCCTCGCGCCACGCTGCCATAGACCAGCGCCGTCTCTATAGGGACGTCCATATCAGCCAGCAGTTCAGCGATGGCCGATTCCCGCTGTGCCTTTTCCACCGCGAAGAGAGGGCGCAAAACTTGCGTCACCAGGGTGTGGCGCTCGTTTAGCCGATAGCGGTGGGCACGTCCTACCACGCGATACAGTACGATCAACGTATCGCTCAACTCTTGCAGCGCGCGATGAGTGGGCGTTTCCCCCATCCCGATGGCGCGGGCAATCTCTCGCCCGGTGTGCTCTCCACCAGCAGTACACAGATAACGCAGAATCCTCAGCCGGGCCTGGCTACCGAACAGATCATCCAGCGGATGCGTATAGCGCATAGCCGTCACTCCCTATGTGCTAATTGTAGCACATAACTCCAGGAGCACAACTTCCAGCCTCCAACCTCCAATCTCTAATCTCCAATCTCCAATCCGGTCTCCCACGTGCGCAGGCCGAAGCGGCTCAGGTAGATCGGGATGTTCTTGAACAGCGGGTTCTCCTCCTCGATTTCGCGAATCATGGCCCGCTTGACGTGGGAGGAAGGCCCGCCCAGGATGGTGAGCGAACCCCCTTCGCCGCCCGCGCCGTTCACCTTCCAGCCCAGTGCCCCGTGTGCCTTGGCAATCTCGATCACCCGCTGGGCCTCGGCGCTGACGAGGTCCGGATGCAGGTTGCGCTGCGCCTCCGTGTTCTGGCTCATGGCCTGTCCCAGGGCGGCGAAATCCCCCGCGTACAGCGCATCGCGCGAAGGGCCGGCCGTGGCCCGCAGTGCCTCCAGTTGCCTGGCCGTTGGCCCGGCGTTCTCCAGGTGGCGGATCACCCGCTCGTGTACCTCCGACGAGTGATGGGTCTTGCCCAGGTAAATGAGCGCCAACCGTCGTTCGAGTTCCCACCAGGTGGCGTTCGGCACCTGGATCTGCGACACCGCCGCGTGGGGGTAGCGGAACATCTCGATATAGTTGATGCCGCCGTAGGCCGAGCAGAGTTGGTCCTGGATGCCGCACTGCTGCCCCAGCATGTCCGTTTCGATGGATTGGGCGACGCTGGCCACTTCGTGCGGCGTCAGCCGTCCGGGCGTGAGGCAATCCAGCGCGCCGATCAGCGCGACGGTGACGGCGGCCGAGGTGCCGGTCGAGGCGCCAGCGGGCGCTTCGGAGTAGATGGTCACCTGAAGCGCGACGTCGTCTGGCACTGCCATGCGCTTGATGGCGGCCTCCAGCAGCGGGTGGCGATCCCATGTCGTCTTGTCCGGGTCCCGTGCGTACCGCTCGCCATAGTTTTCGGCATAGATGACGATGCGGTCGCTTTGGCCGTCGAAGGGGGAGACCTCGATCTGCACCTCGGCGTAGGGATAGACGCCGATGTTAAAGATCTTGCCGTACTCGGCAAACCAGGTGTCGGTCCATCCGCCATTGTCACAGATGCGGATGGGCGCCACGCTGTTGATGATACGCAACGGCCGTTCTTGGGTAGGATTCCTCATTGGCTGGTCCGTTCCTTTCTTAGAAACCAGGTTTCTCTAAGCGAAGCGGCGTAAGCACAGCGACAAAACCTGGTTTCTTGGTTTCTATCCGGCTGAGCGATTCAGTTCGTAGACGATGCGCAGCCCGTGCAAAGTCAGCCACGGGTCCACTACGTCTATGACCTCGGTCTCGCGGGCGACGATCTCCGCCAGGCCCCCCGTGGCGATGACGCGCGTCTGCGGCCCCAACTCCGCCTTGAAGCGGGCCACCATCCCCTCCACCAGGCCCACGTACCCGAACAGCAGCCCTGCCTGGATCGCGTGGGTGGTGTTGCGCCCGATGGCCGACGGCGGCCGGCTCAGTTCCACCCGGTGCAGTTTGGCGGTGCGTTCATAGAGCGCCTGGGCCGCGATGCCGATGCCGGGGGCGATGGCTCCACCCAAATAGTCCCCTTCCGCCGTGATGGCGTCGAAGGTCGTCGCGGTGCCAAAGTCCACCACGCACGCGGGCACGCTATACATGACGCGCACCGCCGCCGCGTCTACCACCCGGTCCGCCCCGACGTCCCGCGGGTTTTCGTAGCGGATGTGCACGCCGGTACGCACGCCCGCGTCCACTACGAACGGCGTATGCCCAAGGTAATCGTGGCACACTTGCTCAAAGACCTGCGTCAACGGAGGTACGACGCTGGCGATGGAGACCCCCGTCACCTGGTCCGGGCGGTAGCCCCGGTGGCGGAACAGTTGGTCCAACAGGATGCCGTACTCGTCGGGCATTTTCTCATGGATCGTGCGGATGCGCCAGCGCGGTCCCAGCGTCTCCCCTTCGTACAGCCCGAACGTGACGTTCGTATTGCCAATGTCAATGCACAGTAACATTTCAACTGACCCCCTTCCGTTTCTCATTCGAAGGTTAGAAACCGGGTTTTTCCCAAAAACCCGGTTTCTGTCGGTTCTGGTTACTGACCGGCGGGAGGCAAGACCAGGTCCATCACGTCCATACGGATGTACCCACGGATGTACTCATCTGCCCCATCCACCTCATCCGCCTCACCTCAGCCGCTCCAGGCCCACGATGGCCAGGCAGGCGGCCACGACCACCAGCGCCGCCACCAGGTCCCAGCGGGTCAGGCGCAACTGGTACAGTCGCGTGCGCTGCTGGGTGCCCCTGAACCCTCGCGCTTCCATGGCCGTCGCCAGTTCGTCGGCGCGCCGGAAGGCGGAGATAAAGATCGGCACGAACACCGAGGTCCAACCCCGCACGCGCTGTCTCACCCCTCCCGCGCCCGGGTCGGCCCCCCGTGCCCGCTGTGCCTTGGCGATCTTGTCTATCTCCTCGAACAGGGTAGGCACGAAGCGCAGGGCGATGGTCAGCACCAGGGCAAACTCCCGCACCGGCAAGCCTATCCGCGTCAGCGGCCCCAGCAGCGCTTCCAGGCCGTGGGCCAACTGGGCCGGCGAGGTGGTGAAGGTCAGTATGGCAGAGAGGACCACCAGCAGGCACAGCCGGTAGACTTGCGTGGCTGCGGCCCCCAAGCCCTCCCACGTCATCACGATTTTTCCCACCGTGACCAGCGGCCGGCCCGGCGTGGTGAACAGGTAGAAGACGAACATAAAGAACCCCAGCCACAGGACGGTGCGCAGCGTGCGTGCCAGGGCCGGCAGGGGGGCAGCCGAGAGGTAGGCGATGGCAGCCACCAACGCCGAGAGGAGCAGGATACTGGCCAGGTGTTGGATGGCGAAGGGAACCGCCATGAGCAGCAGGGCCGCTCCCATCTTCACTCGAGGGTCCAGGCGATGGAGCGCCGAATCGGCGGCCACGTACATGCCGGGCAGCAACAGGTTCACAGCCTCGCCTCCTCACGTTCAGGCTTGCGAAGGCTCACAGACTTTGCAAGCCCGAGTTTGGCGGCCTGGACGATCTCGGCCACCGCCTCCTCTGGCAGCAGCCGGTCGGTGCGCACCTCCCACCCGGCCTGGCGCAGCGCCTGCAACAGCGCCACCGTCTGCGGCACGTCCAGCCCGGCCGCGCGCAGCGACTCACCATCGCTCAACACCTGGCGTGCCGATCCGTCGGCCACCACCTGTCCTCTCGCCAGCACTACCGCTCGTTCCGCCACCCGCGCCAACTCGCCCAGGTTGTGCGAGACCAGGATCAGCGTGAAACCAATCTGCTCCTGCCAGGCCCGCACCCGGCCGAGCAACTCTCGCCGCCCGCGGGGGTCCAACCCGGCCGTCGGCTCGTCCAGGATCAGCACTTCCGGGCGCATGGCCAGAATGCCCGCCAGCGCCACCCGGCGCATCTCACCGCCGCTCAGTGTGAGCGGCATCCGGCCCTCCATCGCCGGCGAGTCCAGTCCCACCATCTCCAGCGCCCAGCGCACCCGCGCGGTAATCTCCGCCGCCCCTAGTTCCAGGTACCGCGGCCCGAACGCCACCTCCCGGAACACCGTCTGCTCAAAAATCTGGTCCTCCGGGTACTGGAAGGCCAGCCCCACCCGCTGCCGCCGGGCGCGGGCCGCTGCCGTGCGCGCGTGGGCGGCCACCCCGTCCAGCCACACCTGGCCCGCCGTCGGCTCCAGCAACCCGGCCAGGTGCTGGACCAGCGTGGACTTGCCCGAGCCGGTCGGCCCAAGGACGCCCACCCGCTCGCCGGGACCGATCTCCAGGTTCACTCCCTGCAAGGCGACCCGCTCCAGCGGCGTGCCTGGAGCGTAAGTGTAACTCAGGTCTTCGACCCGGATCAGCACAGCGCCCTCGCCAAAGCCTCCACCGTCAGCAGGCCCGTGGGCAGCGGGGTGCCCCGCTCGCGCAAGCGGTGGGCGATCTCGACAACCGGGGGCAGGTCCAGCCCCAGGGCTTGCAACTGTTCTTCCTGCTCAAAGACCTCTACCGGTGGCCCGTCCATGGCGATGCGGCCGGCGTGCATCACCAGCACCCGCCGGGCCGCTGCCGCCTCGTCCATGGACTGGGTGATCAGCACCACGGTCAACCTCTCCTCGGCGTTCAGCCGCCGGATCGTCTCCAGCACCCTCCGGCGGCCTGGTGGGTCGAGCATGGACGTCGGCTCGTCGAAGACGATACAGGCAGGGCGGCTGGCCAGCGCGCCGGCGATGGCCAGCAGTTGCTTCTGGCCGCCGGAGAGCATCTGCGGCGGATGGGTGCGGTATCCGTTCAGGCCCACGACCCCCAGCGCCTCGTCCACCCGTCGGCGGATCTCGGCGGGTGGCAGGGCCTGGTTCTCCGGTCCAAAGGCCACGTCCTCCTCGACCGTGCTGGCCACGAGTTGGTTGTCGGGGTTCTGAAATACCATGCCGACCTGCTGGCGCACCGTCCACAGGTGGCGCGAGTCGGAGGTCAACAAGCCTCCCACCCGCACCTCTCCTGCTGTGGGCAGGAGCAGCCCGTTCAAGTGCCGGGCCAGGGTGGACTTGCCCGAACCGTTGGGGCCGACCAGCGCGACGAACTCGCCCTGTTCGATGGCCAGGTCTATGCCCCGCAAGGCCAGGATGCGCTTGCCTCCCTCCAGGGGATAGGCATATTCCAGTTTGTGAGCCTCGATGAAGGGCGGCACCCCACCTCAGTCTCGCGCCGCACTTTATTGCGGCGGGGATTCTTGCGGTGCAGATTCCTGCGCCGCGTACTCCCGCGCCGCGGCAATCTGGCCTTTGGTCACCGCCCGCAGCGCGGCGACGGTCGGGATGGTGACGACCAGCGCCAGGATGATCTCGATGGGGACGTTCAACGAGAAGATAGGCACCAGCAGCGCGGCAGGAAACACGCCCAGCCACAAGAGTAGCCCCAGCACCCCGAAGGTGTTGGTCAGGGTGCCGACGAGGCCGGCGACCCCCGCAGCCAGCGCGGGCCAGCGCCGCAAGGGCCGGTAGGCGTAGTAGGCGAAGACGCCGATCAGGATACGCGGCAAGAAGGCGGCCAGCAGCGCCACCGCCAGGTGGCCTCCGGCCACCGCCAGGTTGCCTCCGGCCACTGGGTCGCCTCCGGCCATCACGATGAAGGTCCCGCCGAAACGCAGCCACGAAGCGATGGCCAACACCAACCCCACCAATGCGCCGACGACGGGACCGGCCAGGAGCCCCGCGACGATGGCCGGCAGGTGCAGGCTGGTGGCTGCGCCACTGACGTTGGGGACGGGGATCATTCCCAGCGGGGTGAACGACAGGACGATGGCGAGGGCACCGAACACGCCGGCGACGGCCAGGTCGTGGGTGCTGAGTCGCCAGCGGCTGGCTGGCGACGGAGAGCGTTGAACCTGTTCCACAACTACCTCCTTTTACTGTTTGTGATGTGAATGCTTGGGCATCGGGAGGCGCGCGGTGACCAGGGGGTAATGAACGCAAAGACGGGACTGGGATCCCGTCGGCTGGAGAGCCACTTCCTCCTGCCGTCTCGGTCGCATGGGCGATTACGCCTCGCGATCCCAGCGGCACCGGAAAGCGGTGCATTGGGCTGTTTGTAGCGCTCTAACCTCACGGCCCTGCGGGTCCATGGTAAAAATTATTATACCCCTGGCCGGAGAAATGTCAAATAGGGGTGCGCTCAAATTGTGTAGGACACAGATTGTGATATAATCCAGGTTCCAGATGTAGTCTGGACATCATTCGCGCACGCAAAGGAGGTCAATAATGGAAGTCACCATCAAGCAGTTCAAGCGTTGTGACCTGGTCAAGGCTACCGGCCGGATTGATAGCAACACCGCGCCGAAACTGGCAGAGGCCTTTGATGAGATCACGAAAGCAGACCGCTTCAGGATCGTCTTCGACGTGAGCGGCGTGGATTTCATCTCCAGCGCCGGCTTGCGAGTGCTCATCAACGTGCAAAAGACCTGCAAGCGCTGGAATCGAGGCGAGTTGGTGTTGGCCAGTGTGCCCCAGCGCATCCATGAGACGCTGGACCTGGCAGGTTTCGTGCCTCTCTTCAAGTTCGCCGATGAACCGCTCGAGGCGGTCGGGAGTTTCTAGAGACGGACGCTCCGCCAGAAGACGTTACGGTTCCCGCGCAGCGGGATGCGCTGCAGCCATCTGTGGAGACCTCGCAGACGCTCACTTTTCCCGGCCGCTACGATAGCCTGGCTGTCATCAGCGAATTTGTCACCAGTGCCGCTGAAGCCGCCAACCTGGACGAACATGGCATCTATGCGGTGCAAATGGCAGTGGACGAGGCCTGTTGTAACATCATCGAACATGCCTACGGGGGTGAAGGACGCGGCGACGTCGAATGCAGTTGCCGCGTCAACGACGAGGGACTGACCGTGACGCTCCGCGACCGCGGCCGTCCTTTTGACCCCTCCGGAGTGCCTGAGCCAGACCTTCAGGCCGATCTCGAGGACCGCCACGTCGGTGGCCTGGGGCTTTACTTTATGCGTAAGCTGATGGACGAAGTGCGCTTCGAGTTTGCGCCGGGGGCCGGCAACGCGTTGACGATGGTCAAGCGCAGGGAGGCGGGGTCTTGAGTGGCCGGGCGCGGGCGGCCGATCGCGTTACGTGGAAGCAACTTCTCACCCTGGGCGAGCAACTGATGGCCCAGCCGACGTTTGCTGCCCAGCGGGACCTCATCGTCCAGACGGCAGCCCGGCTGCTGGGAGGCCAGGCCGACCTCTGGCTGGCTGAACCGCTCTACCGGCTGCCGGGCACCGGGGAACCGCTCTCATGCCCCAAGGAACCTCCGTCGGACCTGATGCGCCGCGCGCGCGATAGCCAGCAGATGACTCTCAGCGCAGGAGCCGCCGCGGGTGCCCTACCGGTGGCTGTGGCGATGCCGTTGCTGGCCGGCGAAAGGGCTCTGGGCGTATTGGAGGTCGCGCGAGCCGGTGGCCCCCCTTTTGCTACAACAGAGATCGAACTCCTTGATTGCCTGATCGCCCAGGTGTCCGTCGCCTTGCAGGCCGCCCGCCAGGTGGCGATTGAGCGCTGGCGGGTCACTCAACTCTCGCTCGTTTCCCGGGTCAGTGCCCAGGTTGCCGCAATCCTCGACCTGGATGAACTCTTCCGTCGCGTGACGGACCTGATCCTGCACACCTTCAACTACTACTACGTGGCCCTCTTTACGTTGGAGCCGGGGCAGGAAACCCTGCGTTGCCGGGCTTGTGCAGACGCCGTTTCCTCTCAGCCTGGCCAGGACCATGCTTCGGCGGTCCTGGAGATCCGGCTCGGAGATGGCATCATCGGCCACGTGGCCCAGACCGGCGAGGAGCTCCTGGCCAACGACGTGAGCCACGATCCTTACTATCGCCCCGTAGATGCGTTGCCCGAAACCCGCTCCGAGGTGGCGCTGCCACTGAAAGTTGGGGACCGCCTGTTGGGCGTGCTGGACGTGCAGAGCGACCAGCCGGACGATTTCGATGAGACCGACGTACTGGTTTTGCGCGCACTGGCAGATCAAATCGCCATCGCCATCCGCAACGCCAACCTGTACCGCTCCGAACGATGGCGGAGCCAGGTTGCCGACAGCCTGCGGGAGGTGGCCGGCCTGCTCTCGGCTGACCTGGCGCTCGACGAGGTGCTCGACGCTATCCTGACCGAGTTGGGGCGTACCCTCCCCTGCGACGTGGCCGGCATCTGGCTGATGCACGACGACGACCTGTACCTGTCTGCCGTGCGCGGTTACGTGACCGAAGTGGACGTCCCCGACTTCTCGCCCGACGCTGGCCCCTGGCTCACCCAGGCGTTGGGCGCCGACCAGCCCCTCGTCCGCACCCCCTCGGCACCTTCGGAGCCGCTGGGCGCGGCCCTGGAGTTTGCGCCAGATTATTCCGCGATCGCGGCGCCGCTGCGCGCGGCAAGAAGGCGGCTGGGGATACTGGCGCTGGCCCATCACACTCCTGAGCGCTATGGGGCTGAGGCCCGCACGATCACGGCCGCCTTCGCCAGTTACGCGGCCGTGGCCATCGAAAACGCCCGCCTCTACCAGGCGGCGCAGGAACAGGCCTGGATCTCGACGGTGTTGCTGCAAGTAGCCGAGGCCACCCAGTCGTTGGCGACGCTCGACGAAGTACTTGAAGCCGTAGTTCGCCTGGCGCCGATGTTGGCCGGCGTAGATCGCTGCGCCCTTCTCTTGTGGGATGAACCTACCGGGATGTTCGAGCCGGCCGCCGCCTATGGAATTGGCCCGGCCGAGCAGGCCGCCTTTGACCGGTGGCGCGTGGCGCCGGGTGAGGTGCCGGCCTTCGATCGTCTGCGCCTCGACAAGGCCCCCATCGTCAGTTACGACGTGACGACCGACTCGCGGTTGGTGGGAGTGGACCTCTCGGCTTTCGGCTTCAGGGCGTTGTTGCTCCTGCCCTTACTCGCCCACGGCCAGGTGGTGGGGGCGATGCTGTTTGACTATCAGAGCGACCTGGCCGAGTTCGAAGCCACGGGGGCGTTCCGCGGCGAACAGATCACGCTTGTCCAGGGGATTGCCCACCAGACGGCCGCCGCCGTCGAAAGCGCCCGGCTGCTGCAGGCACAACAGGAAGAAGCCTACGTCTCAGCAGCCTTGCTTCAGGTGGCGCAGGCCGTGGTCAGCCTGACCAACCTGGACGACGTCCTGAGCACCATCGTCCGCATTGTGCCCATCCTGGTCGGCGTCGAGTGGTGTGTCGTGTTTCTGTGGGATGGCGAGCAAGCCGCCTTCCGCCCGGTACAGGCCTACGGGGTTCCCCGCCGCGTAGAGGCGACGCTCAGGACCCGGCGCTATGGGCCGGGCGATTTCACCATCCTCGACACGATCCGCGAGCGAGATCAAGTGGTGGCCTACTGGCCTGAGGCTGCGCCGGAGGGGGCCGGCCAGGGGCATGGGCTGGTCCCGCCCGACTTTGCCGCGGACGTCGGGTGGTGTCCTGGGGAGGCCACCCAGGGGGGACCTCACGCATTGCTGGCTGTCCCCCTTTCGGTAAAGGGGGACGTGCTCGGGGCGATGGTGCTGGAGGAGGCCGACGCGCCTTCGCGCTCCCGCGAGAGACGGCTGGATATCATCACCGGCATCGCCCATCAGGCGGCGCTGGCCGTGCAGAACGACCGGCTGCAACGCGAGATGGCCGAGCGTGAGCGGTTGGAGCAGGAACTGCAACTGGCCCACGAGATCCAGCAGACCTTCATGCCCCGCCAGTTGCCCGACCTGCCCGGCTGGGAGTTGGCCTTCGCCTGGCGCGCCGCACGCCAGGTGGCGGGCGACTTTTACGACTTCTTCGAGTTGCCGGGCGGGCGGCTGGGGTTGGTCATCGCCGACGTGGCCGACAAGGGGATGCCGGCCGCGCTCTTCATGGCGCTCACGCGCACCGTGATGCGAGCAGCAGCGCTGGAGGCGATGTCGCCAGCCGCCGTGTTGGCCCACGTCAACGACCTGCTGGTGCCCGATGCCCATCAAGGCATGTTTGTCACCGCCATATATGCAGTGCTGTCGTTGGATAGCGGGGAACTGGTCTACGTGATCGCCGGGCACAACCTGCCGTTGTGGCTGCGGTCTGACGCGCGAGAATTGGAGTGCCTCGACACTGGAGGTATGGCGTTGGGAGTACTGGAGGGGCTGCAGTTTGAAGAGCACGCCGTCTCCTTGAAGCCGGGCGACTGCCTGGTCTTCTACACCGACGGCATCACCGAAGCCTTTTCTCCCCAGGACGACATCTACGGCGAAGGGCGTCTGCGGGCGGCCATCCAGGCCGCTGACGGCAGTTCAGCCCAGGCGATCCTGGATGCCATTGACGCCTCGGTGGCCGCCTTCACCGGTGGCGCCCCCCCCTCCGACGATCAAACGCTGATGGTGTTGCGGCGCGCCAAGTAAAACTTTGGAAGTCTCCCAGACTTCCAAAGTCTGGAGACAGGTCACTCTACAAAGATCTCTACCCGTTCGGTTTCGTCCACCAGGTCCATGATCCTCCCCTCGACCCCGGCCTGGACTGCCTCGACCAGGTCCTCGACGCTGATCCCTTCGCGGGCGAAGCGCGCTCCCATGTTGATGCCCACGTTCACCAGGCTCCAGGGCAGGTGCATGTCTATCTTTTGCCGCCCTGTCTCCAGGTCGGTCACCCGGATGCGGAACTGGCGCGGCCCCTTCCCCCGGCTTTCCGGTCGGGGCTGCTGCAGACGCTCTTTTTCCTTGAGCGCTTCCAGCAGCCGGGCCCCTTCTTCCACCGAAACCCGGCCGTTCTGAATCATCTTCAGGATCTGCAGCCGTTCTTCCGTCGTCGCCATGCGGTACCTCCCCCCCCATCCCCCCCCTCATGAGGGGGGGTGACTTCCGGGGGGCCATGGGTGCACGTCTAGTGCCCCTGGCGCGATTCGAACGCGCGACCTTGAACTTAGGAGGTTCCTGCTCTATCCTGCTGAGCTACAGGGGCCTGGCATGATTATATCATGTCCCTACCAGGGCGACAAGCGAGCGAATGGCGGATGGCGGGCTCGATCGGAGTTGCGTGATCCGGCGGCGGACGTATAATCATGCCATCAGGTGTGTGTGGTGGCCGAGAGCACGCCAATCGGCCTACAGACTGTCTGCCGCTGGGTCAGTGCGCAGACAGGTAAGGCAAGGAGGAACCATGGACCTTGAAACCCAGGTCAACGAAGTGGACGTTGGCATAGCGCCTCCCGGGCCGCCGGTGGTGGATCTCAACCGGGCGACGGCGGAGGAACTGGACGCACTGCCGGGCATTGGCCCTGGGCTGGCTCAGCGCATCGTGGCCTTCCGAGAGGAGCGGGGAGGATTCCGCGCGCCCGAGGAACTCGCCACGGTCCCGGGCATCGGCCTTGCGACCTACGCGCGGCTGGCCGACCGGCTGATCGTCGTACCGCTCCCGGTGGCTCTGCCCGCAAGGTTGGGGTGGGCTGGAGAACTGGCCGGGCTTCCCCCCCAGGTCGAGGAAGCGGCACCGCAAGGTCGCGCCCTCCCGGCCCAAGGCCATCCGCCCGCTCCAGAGAAGGTGCTTGCGGGAGCGCAGGTTGAACCCCCCGCGGAAGCCCCCAAGCCCCCGCCGGTGGCAGCCGTCGCGCTACCCTCCACCCCGGCGCCTGCGCCCGAGCCGGCCAGGCGGGGAGGCCTGTTCTGGCTCTGGTCGTCACTGTTGGGTGGGCTGCTGGGGATGTTGTTCACCCTCCTGGTGTTTTCCGGCATCAACGGTTCGCTCGACCTGAGCAACAGTCACGCAGTCCTGGGTTTGCGGAACCAGGTAAACGGCCTGACGGCGGAGATGGACACCCTGCGCGGGGAGATCAGCGGGCTGCGGCAGCGCTTGGACACGCTGGAAGGCCTGACGGCCCGCGTGGACAAGGCCGAGTCCGCCGTGGAGACGCTGCATCAGGAGACGGTGGAGCTCGACCAGCGGGCCGGTGCACTGGAGAGCGAACTGGCGAAGGTGTCGGAGGGCCTCGGTGCGATGCAGGCGCAGACGCAGCGGGTGACGACTTTCTTCGGCGGGCTCCAGGCGCTGCTGCAGGACGTGTTCGGGCCGGTGCCTGAGCCTACCCCTGGACCGGTACCCCAGCCCCCTGGGGAGACCCCCCTACCCCCCCAGTAACAAGGAGGCCAAGCGATGACAGTGCAATCACCAACTCCAAGACCCGCCGAAAGCCCTGCCTTGCGGGCTGTCGGGATGCTCTTCCGCTTCTTGCTGCGCTTTCTCTTCGTCCTGATCGTGGGCGTGTTGATCGGCCTGGGGCTTTATTATGGTGTGCCGTGGGCCTACCGCAGCCTGGTGGTGCCGGTGCAAGAAAACACTGTGCGCCTCGCCGCGCTGGAACAGTCGCTGGTCCAGCAACAGGCCCGCCTGCAGAATGAGAACCTGGCCCAACAGGCGCGCATCGCCGCCCTGGAGGCCGAGGTGACCGCGCTGCGGGAGCAGTCTGCCCTCCATGCCCAGGAGATCGAGCAGGCCGGAACACAGGTCCAGCAACTGGATGGCCGCCTCACGCAGGCGGAAGAGGACCTGGCCGCGCAGCAGGATACGGTGAAGGCCGCACGCGCGGAACTCGAAGGCGCGCTCGCGGACCTGGGCGAGCGGACCGACCAGGCCGTCGGGCAGGCGACGGAACTCGAAGGCCGGCTAGTACTGCTGCAGACGGCACAGGACCTGCTCAAGGTCCACCTCCTGCTGTTGGAGGGGAATCCCAGGAGCGCGCGCGATACGCTCGCGCTGGCGGTGGCTCATCTGGAGCAGGCGGCGACGCGCATGCCGGAACAGGCGGAGGCCCTCGCGGCGTTGCAGGGGCGCGCCACAGCGCTGGACCCGCTCATCGCGGAGAGTTCTTTCCGCGTGGGGCCAGAACTGGAATCGCTGTGGGCGGACGTGATGGACCTGGTTTTGCCTCCCGCCGGTCAGTAACCCTGCGAAGGTTCACAACCTTCGCAGGGTTGCGGCCAGGCAGGGCGTCCCCATCGCAAAGAGCGCGATGAGCGCCAGCGCCGGGCGCCCCAGCAGGGTGTAACCGACGGCGTAGCCGGAGGCCAACAGGGCATAGATCAACAGGGGCAGTCGCTCGAAGGCGCGACTGGCCGTTCCCCAGGGACGCGGGGGCCAGTGCGCCTCCAGCGCCCGGTAAGCCAGGTAGACCGTCAGCGTCGTGGCCAGCCAGCCGACGTAATTCTGCACCGGGACGCCAAAGTAGGCTCCTTCGACGTGCCACACCCAGTGGCCGTCGCGGACCATCTGGGGGTCCAGCACCAGGTCCCAGGCGGTCATGAGCAGCGCGCTGAGCGCGGCCAGCCCGACGAGTCGCCCCAGCCGCGGCTTGGGTGCGCTGACCACGCGCCCGTCGGCCAGATAGTTGGCGAGCGCGTAACTGGGGTAAATGACCATGAACCAGGATAGTGGGACCACCAGCGGCACGTCGAACAACTGGGGGCCGAGGCGGTCTGTGTAGTGATAGGGGCCGTAGACGGCGCCGGTGGCGACCCCCACGGCCTCGAAGGCCAGGCTGACCAGCGCGGTGATGGCCAGAAAGGTCAGCGCGTGCCGCAGCCCCAGCGTATAGATGGCGTGGCTCAGGCTAAAGCCACCCATGAGGAGCGGCACGAGGATGAATGCCAGGCGCGAGGCGTTGCCCAGCACGGGCGTGAGCACAAAGTACGTGTTGAGCAGTGCGTAGGCGCAGAACAGGACGACGACCAGCGTGCGCCAGGTGTGGGATGCAGATGATGATTTCATGATAGAAGCCCTCCAGAAACCGGCAGAAACCGGGTTTTTCCCCAAAACCCGGTTTCTTACCTATTCCATTCGTCCATAGATCGTAGTCAGTTCCCGTAGTCGCGCTGCGATTTCGCCGGTCAGCGCGCCGGGCAAGAGACGCCAGCACCAGTTGGGTGCGCCGACGGTGCTGGGGGTGTTCATTCGCATCCTGTGCCCCAGGCTCAGCAGATCCTGCACGGGGGTGATGGCCGTGTGGGCCACCGACCCCCACGCCAGCCGGATCAGGTCCCAGGCGATGTCTGAGCCGTCGCGGTCCAGGTACTGGCGCGCGCAGTACTTGCGCGCATACTCCCGCTCCGCGGCGGTGGAGGTGACCTGGTACCAGCCGGCGATCGTGTCGTTATCGTGGGTGCCGGTGTAGACCAGGCAGTCGCGGGTAAAGTTGTGGGGCAGGAAGGGGTCGTGCGGGCCGCTGCTGAACGCGAACTGGAGCACCTTCATGCCGGGGTAACCAAACTCGGCCTGCAGCGCGTCCACCCCGGCGCGCGATTCGGCGTCAAAATCGCCCAGGTCCTCGGCGATGATCGCCATCTCCCCCAGCGCCGCCGTCACGGCGTGGAACAGGCCGGCCCCGGGGCCGTACAGCCAGCGCCCCCGCATGGCGGTCTTTTCCTCCGCCGGGACCTCCCAGTAGTTGTAGAAACCCCGAAAGTGGTCAATCCGGAGCACGTCGGCCTGGGTGAACGCCATGCGGAACCGGGAGATCCACCAGGCGTATCCGTTGCGCGCCATCACCTCCCAGCGATAGAGGGGATGGCCCCACAGTTGCCCGGTCGCGCTGAAATAGTCGGGTGGCACGCCCGAGATGACCGTGGGCCGCAGGTGCTCGTCAAAGTGGAACAGGTGCGGGCTGGCCCATACGTCGGCGCTGTCCAGTGAGACGAAGATGGGGATGTCGCCGATGACGTGGATGGACCGCTCGTTGGCGTAGCGCTTGACGGCCAGCCATTGCTCGAAGAATTGCCATTGCCGGTACTGCTGGTTTTCGATCTCGCCTGCCAGTTCCTTCCGCCAGCGAGCGAGTGCTTCCGGCTGCCGGGTGACGACTTCTGGCTCCCACGCGTGCCAGGGACGGAGATGGTGCGCTTCTTTCAGGGCCATGAATAGCGCAAAATCGTTCAGCCAGAACGCCTGCTCGTCGCAGAAGCGAGCGAAGGCCGCTTTCTGGCCGGCGGGCGCTTGAGCGCGGAAGCGGGCAAAGGCCCGGTTCAGGTTCCTCGTCCTGTACTGAATGACCGGCCCAAAGTCCACCCGCTCAGCGGGGAAGGCAGGCACGTCTGCCAGGTCTGCCGCCGAAAGGTGACCGGCCTCCACCAACTTGTCGGGGCTGATGAGCAGCGGGTTGCCGGCAAAGGCGGAGAGGGTCTGGTAGGGAGAGTCGGCGTAGCCGGTGGGGCTCAAGGGGAGCACCTGCCAGTAGGATTGGCCGGCGGCGGTCAGAAAATCCACGAACCGGTACGCTGCTTCGCCCAGGTCGCCGATACCAAACCGCCCCGGGAGTGACGTCGGATGCATCAGGATGCCACTGCGGCGCGGAAACTTCATCCGGGAAACCTCCATCGCTGTCGAGGGTCAGGCTGTCTGTCAGGATGCATTATACGACAAATAGGCGGTTGGGGGTAGTTTCCAGGCAAGACGACAGTATTCCGCAACCGCCGTTTGACCAGCTTGCAGAACCATGTATAATACATATTGGAATATGTATCCTGGCATGAAGTATGTGAGGTGTAGCATGGGCTTCAGCAAAGTGATTGGGGTGACAGACTTGCAGCGCAAGTTCCGCTCCATCTTCGACGAGGTGGCGCGCCATGACCAGTGGTATATCCTCACCCGGGATAGCCACCCCGAAGTGGCCATGATCCCCTACGAGGATTTCCTGCGTTTCCAGCAATTGCAGGAACAGCACGTGCTCGACCGCTTCGACGGACTACTGGCGCGCATGTCCCAACTGAATGCGGTCTATAGCGAAGCCGAGGTTGAGGCCGACCTGCGTGCTGCCGACACTGATCTAAAGGCTCCACGGTGATCCGCGCTGTCGTAGATACCAATATCTTGATCCGGGCACTGATCAAGCCAGGTGGCACCGTAGGACCGGTGCTCACCCATCTGCGGAACGGTGACTATGTTCTGCTCTATGCTGAGCCCCTGTTGTACGAACTGGTGGCTAAATTGGCCCTTCCACGCATCCGCATCAAGTATCACCTGGACGATGAGGCGGTGGAGGCCATAATGGCTCTCATTCTACTGCGGGGTGAACCGGTGACACCAATGCGGCGTATCCAAGCATGCCTTGACCCCAAAGACGATGTGCTATTGGAGGTGGCTGTAGCCGGACGGGCTGATTTCATCGTTACCGGTGACGACGACCTGCTGGTGCTACATCCCTTCGAAAGCATCCCTATCGTTGGGCCAGCCGAATTCCTCGATGCTTTGGGAGAATAGCCCTATGACTGGAATTCGTCTGCTTCACCTGGCCGACCTGCACGTCGGGATGGAGAACTATGGCCGGCTGGACCCCGCCACCGGCGTCAACGGGCGGGTGCTCGACTTTCTGCGCCGCTTCGACGAACTAATTGACTATGGGCTGGAGCACGAGGTGGACCTGGTCATCTTTGCCGGCGACGCCTTCAAGACCTGCAACCCCAACGCCACCTACCAGCGGGCCTTCGCCCGCCGCGTCAAGCGGCTGGCCGACGCAGGAGTGCCGGTCGTGCTCCTGGTCGGCAACCACGACCTGCCGACCATGGCCGAGCGCGCTTCCAGCGTAGACATCTTCCGCACGCTGGAGGTGCCCAACGTCGTCGTCGGGCGGGACGAGCGGGTGCACCGTATCCAGACCCGCCACGGCCCGGTGCAGGTCGCCACGGTTCCCTATCCGGCCCGCCAGCAACTCCTGGCCCGCGACGAGTACCGCGGCCTCTCCATTGAACAGTTGGACAAGGCCCTGGAACAGACCGTCACCCAGAACATCGAGGCCATGAGAGCCCTGCTGGACCCGGAAATTCCGGCGGTGTTGACGGCGCACCTGAGTGTCTCCGAGGCCACCTTCGGCTCCGAGCGCAGCGTGATGATCGGGCGGGACGCGGTCGTCCTCAAGTCGGCGCTGGCGGACCCGGCCTGGG
>Ga0315289_10001894_pt1 | contig 32437 bp, 22 predicted proteins | sample YL17G11_40_MG_FD_203452 | JGI IMG/M metagenome (GOLD analysis project Ga0315289, IMG submission 203452) | Sediment microbial communities from Yellowstone Lake, YNP, Wyoming, USA - YL17G11_40 | ecosystem: Environmental > Aquatic > Freshwater > Lake > Sediment | place: USA: Wyoming | collected... | reverse complement strand
AAGCAAACTGGCAAAGCCGTTCGGAGTTCCGCCTTTAGGCGGCAAAACGCTGCTGTCTGCGCCAACCGCCTGAAGGCGGAACTCCAAACGGAGGTAGTGTCAAGTTGCGCCCGTTCAACACCTGCCCACCAGAATATGATTGTTTTTCGGCGGGACAGGGCATAGGTTCCTGCGCCGATGCTTTTGGGCGTAAATATGGGTGAAGAAAGTAAAGAGATTTCAGGCAGTGATTTGCTCAAAAACTCTTCGCTCTACCGTGAGTTTCTCGCCGAACGCGAGGAGATTTTGAAGCACAAGTGGATCGAGTCCGAAAAGGCCGGAGGCGACATCGGCTTCGAGCGGGCGCTGACCGATTGGATCGTGAAACACCGGTCCAAATGGCGGAAAAGCCGGCAAGCCCCCGCCCAGCAAGATTGACACGAGTCAGTTCCTTTAAGGCCGCCCCGTGAGGCCGCCAAGGCGTCATGAATAAGACAGCAACTGTTGCCGTGGCGAACTCGCGCGAACCAAGCGCCAGTTCGCTTTTTTATGCCCGATAGCATCGTCATTCTCAATGCCGCCGCGCTCCAGCGCGCCTTGGCCCGCATTGCCCACGAAATCGCCGAGCGCAACGAAACCAGCGCCGAGGTCGTGCTGGTGGGCATCCAGCGCGGCGGCGTGCCCTTGGCCCAGCGCTTGAGCGCGCTCCTGAGCGGCATCTGGGGACATCCCGTGCCCGTCGGCAGCGTGGACGTGGGCATGCACCGCGACGATCTGAGCCACCGTTCCGCGCCGACCATTCTGCCTACCGTCATTCCGTTCGACATCACCGGCCGGACCGTCGTGCTGGTGGACGACGTGCTGTTCAGCGGCCGCACCATCCGCGCCGCCATGGACGCGCTGAACGATTTCGGCCGGCCCAAGCGGATTCAACTGGCCGTGCTGATTGACCGGGGACATCGCGAGTTGCCCATCAAGGCCGACTTCGTCGGCAAAAACGTGCCCACGGCCGCGAATGAGAAGATTTCCGTGCGTCTGACCGAAGGCGGAGCGCGGGAGGACGAAGTTGTTTTGGGAAAAAAATAACGAATGACTAAAAGTGGTTTCACAAGTATCCGACTGGTGGGGCGAGCGTCCCCGCGAGCCGTAAAACGCCTTAAGATTCGGGCTGCTTGCGGCTCGTCAGGAGCCTCGCCCCACCTTGTGAAACCACTTCTAAGCTCGAACGACGAAAGAATGTCCAAATTGGCAAACGGTCAATTCGAGCCCGGGCATTGGTCATTATTTAGTCATTCGGACTTAGTCATTAGGAATTCCTGAAATGTCCTGGCACCGCAAAGACCTGCTCGACATCGAATCGCTTGGCGCCGATGAAATCCAGACGGTGCTCGACACCGCGCGCGCGTTCAAAGCCGTCGGCGAGCGCGCCATCAAGAAAGTGCCCGCCCTGCGGGGCAAAACCGTCGTCAACTTGTTTATTGAGCCCTCGACGCGGACGCGCATCAGCTTCGAGTTGGCCGCCCACCGGCTGTCCGCCGACGTCATCAATTTCACCGCCGAGGCGTCCTCGTTCAAGAAAGGCGAGACGCTCAAGGACACCGCACGGAATCTCGAAGCCCTCAACGCGGACATCATCATCATCCGCCACAGCTCGGCCGGCGCTCCTCATTTCCTCGCCCGGTTTCTGAAGGCGTGCGTCGTCAACGCCGGCGACGGCGCGCACGAGCATCCCACGCAGGCGCTGCTCGACACGTTCACCATCCTGGAAAAGAAGGGGCGCGTTGCCGGGCTGAACGTCACCATCCTCGGCGACATCCTTTACAGCCGCGTGGCCCGCTCGAACATCTGGACACTGCTGAAGCTGGGAGCCAACGTCACACTTTGCGGGCCTGCGACACTCGTCCCGCGCGAATTCGAGAAAATGGGCTGCCGCGTGACTTACAATGTGGACGAAGCCATCGCCGACGCGGACATCATCAACCTGCTGCGCATCCAGCACGAGCGGCAGCGCACAATGATGTTCCCGAGCTTGGGCGAATACAGCAGCCTGTATGGACTGAACCGCGCGCGTCTGGCGAAGACCAAGCCGGATGTCCTGCTCATGCACCCCGGCCCGATCAACCGCGGTGTCGAAATTGACAGCGAGACGGCCGATGGCGAGCGCTCGGTGATTCTGGAGCAAGTGACCAACGGCCTCGCGGTGCGCATGGCCGTGCTGTTTCTGGTCAGCGGTGGCCAAGGGCCGCAGGAAATTGCGGCCGCTTGACCGGAAATTTCAGCCGCGCCTCGAATGGCCGGCGCCGTGTAGCCGCAACCTTTAGGTTGCGATTGTCCGTCGGGTATGGGCCGCCAAGCGCAAACTGAAGTTTGCGGCTACAGCGCGCGAAATCTCCAGGTTACCTCGGCGGCTACGGCCTTCCGGCCGGTTCTTGAATCCGCCCTGGCCCAAGCAGATCGCAAGTGCGGCCCACGCCGAACGCACGGCCATTCTGCGGTTGCCGTGCCGTGCGGCTTTCCCCATTATTCCGCGCCTATGGCAAGCGGTCGCCGGCAATATCCATTTCACCTGATCGAACCCAAGTGGCAGAAGTTCTGGGACGAACAGGAATCGTTTCGCGCGTTCAATCCCGGCGAAGTGCTTCCGCACGGCCATCCTTTTGCCAAACGCCACGGGCTGGAGGGCGAAACCGCGACCGCCGCCGAACTGCCGCCCAAGTTTTACATCCTCGACATGTTCCCCTACCCGTCCGGCGCAGGGCTGCACGTGGGCCACCCGGAGGGCTACACCGCCACGGACATCCTCGCCCGTTACTACCGCGCCAAAGGTTTGCACGTCCTCCATCCGATGGGCTGGGACGCCTTCGGTCTGCCCGCCGAGCAATACGCCGTCAAAACTGGGCTGCACCCGCGCGAGGCGACCGAGCAAAACATTGTCACGTTCAAGCGCCAGATCAAATCGCTCGGTTTCAGTTACGACTGGTCGCGCGAATTTGCCACTACCGACCCTGGTTACTTCAAGTGGACGCAGTGGATTTTCCTCAAGCTCTACAACTCGTGGTTCAATCCGGAAACAAACCGGGCGGAACCGATCGCGACGCTAAAATATCCGCCCGAACTTGAGCGTGCTGCCGGCATCCTGCCGGCAGACCAAACTTCACTTCCTCCGAACGCAGGCAAAGGAAATCACAACTGCCTGCAAGATGCAGGCAGCACGCTGGAGGCTCGCCGCCACGCCTGGCGCGACAAGCATCGCCTCGCCTACGTCACCGAAGCGCCGGTGTGGTGGTGCGAAGCCCTCGGCACGGTGCTCGCCAACGAGGAAGTCATTGACGGCAAGAGCGAGCTTGGCGACCACCCCGTCGTCCGCAAGCCAATGCGCCAATGGATGCTCCGCATCACCGCCTACGCCGAGCGGCTGCTGCAAGACCTCGACACGATTGACTGGAGCGAGTCGCTCAAGGAAATGCAGCGGAACTGGATTGGGCGGAGCGAAGGGGCGGAGGTAGAATTCAAAATCGTTGGTTCAAATGAAACGCTGCGCGTATTCACGACACGCCCCGACACACTTTTCGGCGCTACTTATATGGTCATTGCTCCAGAACTTAGGATCGTCGGAGATATGGGCAAAGACCTCTTTCGCTCATGGCCGGAAGGAACACCCGACACTTGGAAATTTGATCTGCTCAAGAATCAAACAGCCAAGAACCCAGCGGAAGCAATCAATAACTATCGATTCCTCACGATGGTCCGAAGCGACTTGGATAGAACCGACTTGTCAAAAGAAAAGACCGGTGTTTTCACAGGTCACTTCGCGATCAATCCAGTTACCGGCGAGAAGATTCCCATCTGGATCGCCGACTACGTGCTTGCTAGTTACGGCACTGGCGCTGTGATGGCCGTTCCTGCACACGATGAAAGAGACTTCGATTTTGCGAAGAAATATAAATTACCGATAAGTCCAGTCGTTTTTCCACCGCACGCTTGGCTTCAACAGCACGTTGCCGATTACATCGATACGTCCGGAAGTGGAGCGAGCGACGCGCCTAGATTTGAAGACCTGCGAGACGAAAAATACTTTGAGGCCGTTACCGCTGCATTCTGTGACGATGGAACTGCGATTAACTCAAGGACATCTCAGTTTTCAATTAATGGCTTACGCACTCCAGAAGCAAAGAGGAACATCATCGAGAGGTTAGAACTCAAAAACCTCGGCAAGCGCACCATCAACTACAAGCTCCGCGACTGGCTGTTTTCGCGTCAGCGTTACTGGGGCGAGCCGTTCCCGATTGCTTGGAAGCGCGACGCCAGCGGAAATCTGTATCACGAGGCGCTGCCGGAGAGCGCGTTGCCCGTGCTTCTGCCGCCGCTCGACGACTACAAGCCAACGCCCGACGGCCGGCCGCCGCTTGCCAAGGCAAAGGATTGGGTGAATCTGCCCGACGGCTCCCAACGCGAGACGAACACCATGCCGCAGTGGGCCGGCAGTTGCTGGTACTACCTCCGCTATCTCGATACGAAGAACAGCACCGCCTTCGTCGTTCGCGAGGCCGAGGCGTACTGGATGGGCGCGAGCGGGTGCAAGTTGAAGGTTGAAGGCTGCAAGTTGGACGCAGCCGTAACTGAACCTGCAACTTTCAACCTGCAACCTGCAACTCCGGGTGTTGATCTTTACGTCGGCGGCACGGAGCACGCCGTGTTGCATCTGCTCTACGCCCGCTTCTGGCACAAGGTGCTTTACGACCTCGGCCACGTCTCCACGCCGGAGCCGTTCCACAAGCTCGTCAACCAGGGGCTGATCCTCGGCGAGGACGGCCAGAAGATGTCCAAGTCGCGCGGCAATGTCGTGAATCCGGACGCCATCCTCCGCGAATACGGCGCCGACGCCTTCCGGCTTTACGAAATGTTCCTGGGCCCGCTCGAAATGGTGAAGCCGTGGAGCACCAAAGGCGTCGAAGGTGTCTATCGTTTTCTAGGCCGCGTCTGGCGGTTGTTCGTGGACGAGAAAAGAGAGACGGAATTTGAGCAGGCAGAAACCACCGCCCAGACGCCAAGACGCCAAGAGTTGTTGGATTTAATTAAACTCAGCCCCGCCATCAAAGATGTTCCAGCCACACCCGCGCAACTCAAGTCGCTGCACGCCTGCATCAAGAAGGTCACCGAAGACCTCGACGGCCTGCGCTTCAACACGGCGATCTCGGCGCTCATGGTGTTCGTGAACGAAGCGATGACGTGGGACGTGAAGCCGTGCGCCGTGCTGCGTGAGTTTCTCATCCTGCTTCAACCCTTCGCGCCGCATCTGGCCGAAGAACTGTGGTCCAAGCTCTCGACCCTCGACTCTCGACTCTCGACCGGTTCTTTGACCTACTCGCCTTGGCCCAAGTTCGATCCCGCCCTGCTCGTCGAGGACACGCTGGAAATCCCTGTCCAGGTCAACGGCAAGTTGCGCGACGTGATCAAAGTTCCGGCCAACGCCGACAACGCCGCGCTGGAAGCCGCCGCCAAGGCGTCCGAAAAGGTGCAAGCTTTCATTGCCGGCAAAGCGATCAAGAAAGTCATCGTCGTGCCGAAGAAGCTGGTAAACATTGCGATGGGCTAGAACATTGGTTACAATGCATTGATGGTTCACCTGACCAAACAGGAGCAGATGGTGCTCTGCATCGTGCTCGCCTTGCTGCTCACCGGCTGGGCCGTCAAAGCCTACCGCACCGCTCATCCGCCCGAACCCAAGAACCACCTGGCGCAGCCCTGATCCCATGCAAGAAATCAACTTCGAAGAAGCCGTCGAGCAAATCCTCGTCAAAGACCCGCGCTACCATCGCGACGCCTACCTCTTTCTCCGCGAGGCCCTGGATTACACCCAGAAGAAGATCGGGAAGCAGGCCAAGGGCCAGCTCCGCCACGTAACCGGCCAGGAACTGCTGGACGGCATCCGCGAATTTGCGTTGTTCCAATTCGGCCCGATGATCCTGACCGTTTTCCAAGAATGGGGCGTCCGCTCGGGCGAAGACTTCGGTGAAATGGTTTTCAGCATGGTGGACATCGGCTTGCTGGCCAAGACAGCCAACGACAGCCGCGCGGACTTCGCGGGCGGATACGACTTCAAGGAAGCTTTCCGCAAGCCGTTCCTGCCAAAGAACAAGAACGCGGGCAAGCCAACACCTCCAAGGTCAGTCCGCGCGTGATCCCGCCAGAATGTGCCGCCGCGCCAACTCTACCTGATCAGGCCGCCATGAATGAGCCTTTGAGCACAGGAGCGGCCGGCAAACCGCCAGCAGAGATTCCACCCATCCCGCCTGATGTCCGCCTGACGCGCCTCGACAACGGCCTGCATCTCATCATTCGTGAAGATCATAGCGCGCCGGTCGTCTCGGCGCAGGCGTGCGCCATGACCGGCAGCATCCACGAAGGGCGCTGGCTCGGCGCAGGGCTTTCCCACGTGCTGGAGCACATGCTCTTCAAAGGCACGACCACCCGCGGCGCGGGCCGCATTGACCAGGAGATCCAGGAGGCCGGCGGTTACATGAACGCCTGCACCTCCTTCGACCGCACGGTCTATTGGATCAACGTCCCAAACACCGGCGCCGCCGTCGCACTCGACATCCTGTGCGACGTGATGCAGCACGCCACGCTGCCGCCGGACGAACTGGCCCGCGAGATGGACGTCATCCGCCGCGAAATGGACATGTGCCAGGACGATCCGCACGTGCGCTCCAGCCGCCGGCTCTTCGAGGTCGCCTACACGCGCAGCCCGTATCGCTTCACAATCATCGGCTACCCAGACATCTTCAACCAGGTGTCGCCCGACGACATCCGCGCTTATTACCGCGAGCGTTACGCGCCGAACAACCTGTTCTTCGTAGTGGTCGGTGACGTGAAAACGAACGAGGTCGAGGAGCAAATCAAAAAGGCATTTACGAACGCGAAGGAAAAACCGCTTGCGCCCATCTTCTTGCCGGAAGAACCCAGGCAAGTCGCGCCCCGCGTCGTCGTCGAAGAAGCCCCCATCGAACTCGGCCACCTGCACGTGAGCTGGCACATCCCGGACCTGCGCCACCCCGACGTGCCGTTGCTTGACGTGCTGGCCACGCTGCTGGGCATCGGACGCAGCTCGCGCCTTTACCGCGAAGTCCGCGAGCGCCAGGGCCTCGTCAACTCCGTGGACGCCTGGACCTACAACCCCGGCAACCCCGGCCTGCTCGGTATGTCCGCCGTCGTGGACGCCGACAAGTCCGAGCCGGCCCGCGACGCCATGCTCGCCGAAATCGAGCGGCTCAAGACCGAACTGATTTCCGAAGCCGAACTGGCCAAGGCGGTGAAGCAGTTCGTTGCCGCCACGCTGGCCACGCGCAAGACGATGCAGGGCCAGGCCAACGACCTCGGCAGCGGTTGGCTGGCGGCCAACGACCTCAATTTCTCCGCCCGCTACCTCGCCGCAGTCAAACGCGTGACGCCGGCTGATTTGCAGCGCGTCGCCCGTGAATACCTCACGACCGAAAACCGCACACTCTACGCGTTGCTGCCCACCGGCACCGCGCCCAAGCCCGCACTTGCAGTCGAAAGCACCGCGGAACATCCGATCCGGGAATTCGAACTGCCTAACGGCCTGCGCCTGCTGGTCAAGGAAGATCACCGCCTGCCGTTTGTGGAATTCCGCGTCGCCCTGCGCGGCGGCGTGCTCGCCGAGACCGCCGACAACAACGGCCTCACGCAACTGTTGTCGAAGATGCTCCACCAGGGCACCGCCACGCGCAGCGCCGAGCAAATCGCCCGCGAGATCGAGTCGGTGGGCGGCAGCCTCGACACCTTCGGCGGCAACAACAGCTTCGGCGTCACCGCCGAAGTGATGCGCGAGGATTTCGACACCGGCCTCGCGCTCGTCGCTGACGTGCTGCTGCGGCCTGCGTTTCCCGCCGACGCCCTCGAGCGCGAGCGCGCCATCCAGCTTGCCGGCGTCGCCGCGCAGCGCGACGACCTCCTCCACAGCACCACGTTGCTGATGCGCCGCACACTCTTCGGCAACGCCGGTTACGGCCTCGACGCCCTCGGCACCGAAGAGAGCGTGCCGAAGCTACAAGTCGCCGACCTCTGCGCTTTTCATACCAGACTCACTGCCCCAAACAACTGCGTCCTCGCCATCTACGGCGACGTGGAGACCGACAAAGTGAGCGCAGCCATCGAAAAGACTTTCGCAGGCTGGAAGCCCGGTGGCGACATCGCCGTCAACGCCCTCGACCCTCGACCCTCGACCCTCGACTCCGCCAAGCGCGTCAGCGAAACCCGCGACAAGAAGCAAGCCGTCCTTGTCATGGGCTTCCCCGGCACGACGCTCCACAGCCCCGACCGTTTCGCGCTGGAGCTGATCCAGGAATCGTGCAGCGACCTTGGCTCACGGCTGTTCCTGCGCATCCGCGACAAGCTGGGGCTGGCCTACTACACCGGCGCGATGAACTTCCTGGGCTTGGTGCCCGGTTTCTTCGCCTTTTACGCCGGCACCGAGCCGGAGAAGGTGGCGCTCGTCGAAGCCGAAATGTTCAAGGAAGCCGAGTTGCTGCGTGCCGAAGGTTTGAGCGCCGAGGAGTTGAAGCGCGCCAAGGCGAAATTGATTGGGCAAAAGAAAATCGCCCGGCAGGAGTTGGGCAGCTTCGCCATGACCACCGCCCTCGACGAACTCTACGGCTTGGGCTATGCCAACCAGGACACCGAAGACGCTTTCTTCGAAGCTGTCAGTTTGGAGGACATCAAGGCTGTGGCGCGAAAGCATCTCATACCGGGCGCAGTCGTGATTTCGGTGGTGCAGCCCGGCCAGAAATGATCCCAACCTGAATATTTCACACGCTGTAGCCGCGAACTTTAGTTCGCGCCGCGCTAACCCGACGTCCCTCAACGAATCGCAATCCCGCCGGTGCGGGATTGCGGCTGCAGCCTGCAATCGTTTCGAACGGGGGCTAGCCTGCAAATATCACGAACTTCGTAGCCGCCGACGCAAGGAGGCGGAAGCGCAATTGACCCGCAACGCCACGCCTCCTTACGTCGGCGCCTACAGTCTGTCACCGACCCAATCGGCGTGCGAAACATCCGGGCTAACGACGCTCGGAATCGCCTCCTGAGTGTCGGTAGTCTGAGCTACGCGTATGATCCTGCAGGGAATCGTGTGGGAGTAACCAACGGAGCAACGGTGGCAAGATTTGTAATCAATCCCAATGCGGCCCTGTCGCAGGTGCTCATGCGAGTCAAGAATGGCACAACCAACTACTATGTTTACGGGCTGGGGTTGCTGTATGAAGCGGATGATGCGGGCAACACTAAAACTTACCACTACGACTATCGTGGGAGCACGGTGGCGCTGACCGATGGCAGTGGGATTCCGACTGACCGGATTGAATATTCGGCTTACGGTTCGTTGACGTATCGCAGCGGCACGAATGACACGCCCTTCCTGTTCAACGGGCGCTACGGCGTGATGACGGACGCCAACGGCCTGCTCTACATGCGGGCGCGCTATTACAACCCGTACCTGTGCCGCTTCCTAAATCCCGACCCGCTGGGCTTCTCCGGCGGACTCAACTTTTACGCTTACGCCGATGGGAATCCGATCAGCTATCTCGATCCGTTCGGATTGTTCAGTTGGGGAAAGATCGCGCAGGGATCGCTGGAAGTTGCCGGAGGTATTACAGCGGCTGTTCTCGTTGGACTGGCCGAGGCCCCCTCAGCAGGTACTGTGTCTGTAGCCATCCCGACTATTTTCCTCGGAATTACACACGGAATGACGACGATCGGAGTGGGACTCCAACCAACGCCGACCGCACCCGAGCAACAAAAATTTCTAGATGTCTATCCTTCCGGCCCTGGACAGTTAATTGGGATGTCTGGATACGCATTTGGTCCTTCCGTTGGCCAAAAGACCGAAACAATCGGTGGGCTGTTGTGGGACGTCGGTTCTATGGGAAGCTCCACGTTCGGCGTGCTCAATTCGTTTGCCAACGGAGAAAAACTCGCGTTACCGATGACCCAATTTGGTCTGGACTCTGCCAGTCTGTTTTCATCTGCCGGAGACACGGCGCAAGTGTTTTTTGGGACTCCCGGCCAAGTTCCGAATAACAGCGGCGGATCTTGGCTCATGCCGAATTCGTTCAACCAAAGCTCAAGCACTGGCAAATAACACCTAAACATATGAGTATTCTTATAGCTGTATTGTCTCTGGCGATGGGGCTTCTTGGCGTGTTTTATCCGAGTTTCTTTTACAGGAGCGATCTGTTAACGCCACAACAAATCCAGCGAAACAAGCGGATTTGGAATCGCGGCGGCGTGGTTCTCATCATCCTTGGCCTTGTCCTGTTAGTCCTGAGTTTTATCGTGAAGTGATTTTTGTCCTGATTTCCTTTTCAAGATTCAGATGAACAACAAAACACCATCCATTCGCGAGCAACGACTGAAAGCCCAAAGGAGATTGATGATCGGCTGGATTACTTGCTTCTTTGTAATGCCGGTTATTTTGTGGAAAGACTGGAAAACAATTTCCGAGCTTGGCGCAACCGCGCTGGTGATCTGCATTGTTTCATACGTCATTTTCAGTGCCGGTTTCTTTTTGCTTTTCCTGCGCCGATACAGGAAGATTGCAAGCGAGTCAGGAAAATGAGAATGCCGCCCGGTGTCCCGCACAAGCGGTGAGAAGGAACCCAGCCGCGCTCAGGCCGCGCGGAGTGGGAATTTGCCGCGCCGTTGCCGCACTCCAACTCCGTGCCGACGCGCACGATGACGTATGACGATGACAACCGGCTGCTGACGGTGAACGGGCAGAATGTTTATTCCGATTCGGACGGGAATTTGACGAACGCGCCGCTGACCAACAGCACGTTCGTCACTTACACCTATGACGCGCGGAATCGGCTGATTCAGGTAGGGCCCGCTGGCCCCAGCGGGCCGTTGGGCTACACCTACGACCCGGCGGGCAATCGCGTCGCGTTGACCAACGGCACGAACGTCGTGCGCTTCGTCATCAATCCCAACGCGGCGCTCTCGCAAATCCTGATGCGGATCAAGGGCGGGGTGACGAATTATTACGTCTATGGCGTGGGCCTGCTTTACGAAGCCACGGAAACCGCCACCAGCACCAACACGCTGACGTACCACTACGACTATCGCGGTTCGACCGTGGCGCTGACGGACGGGAACGGAATTCCCACGGATCGGATCGAATACAGCGCCTACGGCACAACCACCTATCGGGCGGGCACCAACGACACGCCGTTCCTGTTCAACGGTCGTTACGGCGTGATGACCGATCCAAACGGCCTGCTCTACATGCGGGCGAGATACTACAACCCCTACCTGTGCCGGTTCCTGAACGCCGATCCGTCCGGCTTCTCCGGCGGCCTGAACTTCTACGCTTATGCCAACGGAAATCCCGTGAGTTACCTTGATCCCTTCGGACTATGCACTGGCAATGAAGGTTTCTGCTCGTGGTTAACGGGGGTGGGTTTGAGGCTTGCCACCACTCCTGGCGTGGACCCAACGGGGATCGGTGGGCAACTGCTCACGAGCTGGGGTTTGGTGAACAAGTATGGGCTGTCCGGCTATGCGGCGGAGAATGGAGTTGGAAACACGTTGGTGATGATGACGGGCGAAATCGCGGGCACGACGCCGTTTGCCGAGGGCTGGTATGGGACGGATATCGGCTACGGCACGTCGCTGACGACCGTCCAGTCGGTTGATCGCTTGGTGAGAGGAGGCGTCACGATGGCGAGTTGGGTGGCGGCGGGTTATGGAACGGCAAGGGGGCTGAGCACGCCCGCGGCTACAACTGCAACCGCAGATGCAAGTACCCTGACAACTGTATCGCGTTGGGGGCGACCGGGGCTTCAACCCGGTGATTGGGTGATGAATGGCCCTGCGAGTAGATGGAATTATTTGCGTTCCGGCAAATGGGAAAGCTATCATCCTTGGAACGAACCTGCTCCCTTCAATTCCGGCTTGCCGTACGACGTGCCACCGAGCACGATTGAGTGGCCAAGCGACGTGAACTGGTTCAGGGGGTTTTTCGGGCAGCGTATTTACACGGGACCAGAAATACCACCGCCTCAACCATGATTACAGTCATCAGATGGATCATTGCCGCAGTGCTATTCGTGTTTTTCCTCGGCACTGCGTTTACGAACGCGTGGACGATCTTTCGGTTCTACTTGCGCGGTGAGAAAGGCTCGTCGCTACCGATCTTCGGTGGCCTCGCTGGTGTTTTCTCCGTTCTCATAGCGCCGATCGGCCAGGCGTGGCATTGGTGCTGGGTACCGCTAATCTTTGACTTTTGGACGCTTCCCAGCGCGTTCTTTTGGCTGAGATCCAAATTCAAAGCGAATAGACAGTCGTGATTTTGCTTCGGATAATTTCCGTCACATTAGTGGGGCTGTCGCTTGTCGCTATATCCGGGTATTTATGGATTGCCGCGGCTTGGTATTGTTGCAAGAAACGTGCATCAATGATCCCCCTGATTGGCGGAGTTCTAGGAAAGGCTGGTTTACTATTATTGCCAGTGGCAGAAATACGACGCTTCTGGTCGGCGCCTCTGATCGCAGACTTGGGTTGTGCTCCAATGCAAGTAGCTGTCGCCATAGGGCAAATCCAAAAAAAGGCGCATCGCAACCACAACCTTAACTAATTCCAAAACCAAGTATGAAAACTCCTCAGAGCTTGAAATCAGCAGCAAATTGCCTGATTGCCATAGGCTTTTTGTATATATTGATCTCCTCAATTGTCTTGATTGTAGCTGGTGATGCGGCAGCAGCAGATGCTTTCCGCCAAATGCTTATTTGGGGCATGTTCATCTTAGGGTTTCTTCTCTGGGTCGCGGCATTCCTTCTATACCGCCGAAACAAAGCTGGACAGGTCATCTGGTGGTTCTGTTGCCCATTTACTTTTTTACAGTTTCCTATAGGCACAGTTTTGAGTGCTTTCGTTTTTGTTTACTTGAGCAAATCAGAAGCTAAAGCGGCGTTAGCAGGCGAGCAATTTGTTTCTCCTCCGCCTATCCTCAATCCACCTATTCAAGCCCAAGATGATGATAATCATCAATGTTGCAACCAGTAGCGAGGCACGTGCCACCTATTCCAAAAACTGTGCCCAAACAGCTTCTTGGAGTCCGAGGCCAGCGCACAAAGGCAGGTGCTCCCTCTCCATGTATTCATTCCGAACGTTTCAACCCACCGCCAGAATTGAGTTGGCAGGGCGGCGCGTTGATTGAACACTGTCGCCGGATTTTGCATGAGACGTTGGCTTGAGTTGATTTTGCTCTTGCTGGCGGCGTCGGCCCCGCAAGCGCGGGGCTACGCGCCAGCGCCACGGCTCCTTTTGCCCGCGCCGGTTTCGCCTGTTTTCCAGCGCGTTTACCGCGACGCTGACGGGAATCTGATCCCAAAATGGGGCAACCAATGGCATGACAAAACGCCACCCATTTGAAAGTCAATACCGAAGCAGCTTCTTGGAGTCCGAGGTCCCGCCTCGGCGGGATGCTCCCTCTCCACGTATTCATCCGAACGTTTCAACCCCGAAAGCTTTCGGGGCTGTCCAGGTCAACCCCGGGAAAATTCTCTTTGGGTCTTTCACCGGAAATTTCCCGGCCAACCGAGTTAGAAACGCGACCGCATCCGGCTCTGTGAATTTTAGGATTGGCGAATTTCGATTTTCCAGTCAATAAAAAACAGCGCGGCCTCACTTTGCCGCTTGCCAGCCAGCCTGATTTTTCGTTTAACCAGCCGATGCCAGACTGGATTGCCGTCATTCTCCTCGGGATCATCGAGGGCATCACTGAATTCCTGCCCGTCTCCTCAACCGCGCACCTGCTGATCGCGGAGAAGCTGTTCAAAATGTTCGGCTGGCTCCGAGACAGCCATTGGCTGGTGGCCGCAAGCTCGCAAAAGGATCTCTTCAACATTGTCATCCAGTCCGGCGCCGTGCTGGCGGTGATTCCGCTGTTTCACCAGCGGTTCCACCAGTTCCTCTTCCGTTGGCGCGAGAAGGCGACGCAGGATTACGCGCTCAAAATCCTGTTCGCCTTCGCGCTGACGGGTGCTGGTGGCTTCGCATTGGAAAAAGGCGGATTCAAATTGCCGGAGAAACTCCTGCCCGTCGCCGTCGCGATGTTTCTCGGCGGCGTGGCTTTTCTCGTCATCGAACGATGGCTCAAAGGCAGGGAACTGAAGAACGAGGTGACGTGGGCCGTCGCCGCCGCGGTTGGCATCGGACAACTTGTTGCGGCCATTTTCCCTGGCACGTCACGGTCCGGCGCGTGCATTTTGCTCTGCCTGCTGTTCGGTCTCAACCGCCCCGCGGCGACGGAATTCGCCTTCCTCGTCGGGATTCCAACGATGCTGGCGGCGGGCGGCCTGAAGATTTTCAAGGCACTGCATCATCCCATCGCCGGCACGCCGCAGGAACAATGGAGCATGGTGCTGTTGAGCTTCGTCGTGGCGGCCATTGTCTCCTTTATCGCCGTGAAATGGCTGCTGCGTTATGTCCAGACGCACACGTTCAACGTCTTCGGCTGGTATCGAATCGCTGCAGCCGCATCGTTGCTCCTGCTGGCGTTGCGCTGACAACGGAGCCGCGGCGTTCGTCACACCCTGTAGCCGCCGAGGTAACGAGGCGGACACACCCTGTAGGCGCCGAGGTAACGAGGCGGACGGGGGTTTCAGACCAAATGATTCCGCCTCCTCACGTCGGCGGCTACGCTGCAAAATATGCGGGCCAAACCCTATTTCACCGACTTCAGCCCGCACCCGCCCAGATGAACGCCCGCCTCATCCGCGCCAGCGCATTTGCCCTCGATGACCACGGTCTGGCCGACCTTGAACAACGTCACCTCCGCCTCGCGCGACGTCAGCCCCACCAGCACCATGCCATTCTTAGTTGGATACACCGCCTTGTATTGGTCCGGCGGATAGAGCGTGCAAAAAACCTTCTTCACTGCGTCGCCGGTCTTGAGATGAATTTTGTAAGGCCGGACGAACATCGGCTTGCTGAACCCGACGATCTCGCCCTCCACGGCAATCCGCTTCTTCTCGTAACGCGCCGCCGCCGCGCGAACATCGGCCGCGTAGTGGCCCATCAAATCCATGGCGCTGACCACCTCGCCTTCCTTCAACGGCGGCAACGACGCCATCGGAGGCGCCACGTAAGCGGACGGCGCTTTCGCCTGCGCCGCCACTGCCGCCGCCTTGGCTTCCGCCGCGGCTTTTGACTCGGCGGCGGCCTTTTTTTCGGCCTCTTCTTTGGCCTTCTGGAGTTGCTGCTTTTCCGCCTCCGCTTTTTCTTTTTCCAGCTTCAACTGCTGCTTTTCGTCCTGCGACTTGTTCAGCTCCCGCTTCAACTTTTCCAGTTCGGCGGCTTGGCGCTCCAACTCCTCCAGCCGCGACTTCGGGATGGCCACTTGTTCCTCGGTAAAACCCGAACCGGCTAGACAAAGCAATGCCGCACTCAGCAGAATCGTCGGGGCAAACTTGAATGGTTTCATGCGCAATCGAATTGTCGGCCACAGTTAAACAAAGACTTTCGGCCCTGTCAACGAACGGGCCGAGCGGAGGGTGATCCAAAGTGGCGGTCGGGAGCGCGGACAGCCTTGTCCGCGAAAGCCTCGAGAATGAGGCCAAACCTTGCGGACATAGCTGTCCGCGCTCCTTCACGGCGCAGGCTGACCACTACTTTGGATCACCCCGCCGAGCCGCGGAAGTCAGGAGTCAGAATTCAGAAGTAAGAAGGCAGAAGCGGAATCAAAGGGCAGCCGCGCAGTGGCAGGGCTTCATCATTCTTCATTCTGCCTTCCGCCTTACTTCGACGGCGCCGGAATGAAAATCGTCTCGCCGACCTTCAGCTTTTTCTCGTCCAAACCCGGATTCGCCTGCAAAATCTGCTTCACTGTCACCTTGATGTTCTTCTTGCCGTATGCCTGCACGATGCCCGACAGCGTGTCGCCGGATTGGATCACATAATTATAGCCCTTGTCGTTGCCCGAGGTTTGCGGCGTGTCGGGAACAACCGGCTTCACTGGTTTCGGCGGCGCGGCCACGGTTTTGCCGAGCTTCTCGACCTCCTTCAGGATCAATTCCTTGTCCGCCTCGCGCTTTTTGTCAAGCTCTTGGATTTTCTCGGCGAGGTGTTTCAGGTCCTCCTGCGTGGCGTAGGCCGTGGCCGGATGATTCTGTTGCTCGCGCAAGTTCTCCAACTCCTTCGCCAGTTCCGCGAGCCGTTTCTGTTCCAATTCCCGCGCTGCCAGCAAATCCTCCACCTTGCCGCTCAGTTGGTTCAGGCGTTCTTCCGTGGCCGCGTCCTGCGCGCGCAACACTGGCGTTGAGCAGAAGGCAAAAGCAAAAACCAAAAAGAAAATCCGTTTCATGCGGCGACGATAGGCCGCCTTGCACCGTTCCGCAAGCGTGCAGGAAACGAAATGCGTCCCGTTGCGAGGGGCGCATCTTGCCAGTACCACCACTGGTTAGTGGGGCAGGCTTCCGGCCTGCCGCCGTCCCAGCAACCGTCTCGGTTGCTGAGCGCTTCGCCAGGCGAGACGCCGGCGGGACAGTCACAGGCGGGACGCCTGCCGGGACAGTCACAGGCGGGACGCCTGCCGGGACAGTCACAGGCGGGACGCCTGCGCCACTACTGGTGGTACTTCCAAGCTGCGTCCGGGTGCGAGTTTTTACCGATGAAATCCGTTGACGGGCGCAGGCGCGTTCGCTAGTAAGCCGGACGGTTGATCCGTGACCCTTGCATGGGCCTGATTGATTTTATCCTGAATCTCGCCGGGCTGCTGCTCTGGCTGAACTGGTGCGCGGTTCGGTTCGATCCGCTGGCCCGGCCCACGGCAAAAACGCTCGTCGGCACGCTGAAACGGGTCGAGCCTTCCCGGCGGCAGCGCTGGAAATTCCTGGCCGGCCTCGCGGGTCTGCTGCTGGTTCGCGCGTTCCTTTACCGGCAGCTCGGGCCGGCGCTGGATTGGACCCCCAAGCTCGACCTCGCCGCGATTGTGCTCCGGTTTGGCGGCGAATTTTTCGGGCGAATCCTGCTTTATTCGGTCCTGAGCTTTGTCGGCACACTGGTGGTGTTCTATCTCTGGCTGCTGTTTTTGGCGATCATCAACCGGCGGGCAGCCGACGCAGAACCGTTTCAAAAACTCGTCCAGCTTTACTTGGGCCGGGTCGCCGGTTGGCCGCGCGCCCTGCAACTGGTGCTGCCTTTGGTGGTGGTGGCCAGCTTGTGGCTGGTGTTTCATCCGTTGCTCGTGCGGCTGGAAATCACTGCGCGCGCCCAGTCCAATGGGCATGTTTTCCTCCAAGCCCTGCTGATTGGCGGCGGCAGCTATCTGACTTGGCGGTATCTGATCGCCTTCGTCCTGCTGACCTACCTGCTCAACAGCTACGTTTACTTCGGCAACCATCCGGTGTGGAGTTTTGTGAACGTGGTCGCGCGGAACCTGCTGGCGCCGCTCCGCCGCGTGCCGCTGCGGGTGGGCAAGGTGGACTTCGCTCCCGTGTTGGGCATTGCGCTGGTTTTTTTCCTTGCCGAAATTGCGCTTTACTGGCTGCCAAAGATTTATCCGCTATAAAAAGTCAAGGTTGGACCACATGCACCCGATAAAATCGGTAGCCGTAGCTGGGGGCTGCTGTGTCAAGATAGTCCACCACACTGTAAAGATTCGTCAGCGTGGCTACAGCAGGCCAAACCTCCAAATTGGTAGAGGCTTCAACGGCATACCGTTCGCCGACATTCCCCCCGATCAGCACTTTGAAGCCGCCCACGCGCTGCATTTCGTCCACGTTGAGTGGCTCGCCTCCAAAGATGAATTGAGGGGCGGGCAGAGGCCATTCGCCGGTGAGCGGGGTCAGCGAGCCAACGCTCACGTTGTCGAATGTGGCAGTGTTGAGCACGGCATACCTGTGCGAACAAACGGCCAAACCCACTTCGACCTGATTGGGCATGTCCAACGTGGTGTACCAGACGAGTTCCCAGTTCACGCCGTTGGTGGAAACGTGGCCGATGAAGGTGTTCCCCATCCGCATGAGGCGCAGCCAGCAGGGGATCTCCCCCGCGCCCTGGTTTTCCCGGCTGTCATCATAGGTGGCGAGTCGGCGACGGAACACCGCGCCCCCGGACTGCCGGACGGCCATAAAGACGTGTGTGGATCCGAGGTCCAGGTTTTCGCGCAACATGACACCCGCCTCGGCAGCCGGGCTGGTGTTCTGCAAGCTGAGAACCCGAGCGATGATCTGGCCGTCGCCGACCAGCGGCTGATGCACGAGGTGGAACCCATCCGCCGAGCCTTGAATATCCTCGCCCGCGCCGCGCACGTAGAACACGCCGTTGGTGTAGCTGGCGCTGCCGGCTGCGCCCACCCAGCCAACGTCGCTCGTGGCCCAAGCTGGCGGCCATAGGACCACCGTTAACTGCGCCACCGTGCTCGTGATGGCGCCCAGACCGTTGGTCACGACCACCGTGTAAGCGCCGGTGTCGGCGAGTTGACAGTTGGAAACGGTCAGCGTGGTGGTCGTGCTGCCGGTGATGCGGCCGCTGTCAGTCAAGTTGGTCCCGTTCCGACGCCACTGGTAAGTGAGCGGTGCGGTGCCGATGGCGCTCACGCTGAAGCCGGCGTTGGAACTGACCAGTACCACTTGAGCCACCGGCTGAACCAGGATGATGGGGGGCACTTGGGTTGACACTGCCCCGAACGCCGAGGTGTTGCCCGCTGGATCGGTGACAGTGGCGGTCACCTGGCTGGCCGTGAAGCCACCAGGTCTGAGGAAACTGAAGCAGCCCGAACCATCAGCCACGACCGTGCCTTCATAGTATCGGCCCTCGTCCGCAGTGTCGGAGAAAATCTCGACCACGAAACCGGGGGCGGTGAGTCCCGCCACGTGGTTGCTGGCGACCATCGTCAACAACGGCGCGGCAATGCCGTCGTTGGCGCCGTCCTCCAACGCAACACCGCCCGCCCCATTCTGGAACACGCTATTCCGGCTGAACGTGTTGGATCGGGTCGCCAAATCGAAAGCCTTGATGCCGCAATTGTTGTTGCCCGCGATGGCGTTGGCCGCCCCGGTAGAATTCCCGCCCACGAGGTTGGCAAAGCTGCCGCCATAAAATGTCACGCCATTCTCTCCATTGCCAAGCAGGTTGGTGCCAGTGACGTCCGTCCCGATGAAATTTCCACTGACTGTGTTCCGATTACATTCCCACGAAAGAACCACGCCGTGCGACCGATTGCCGCTGATGATATTGCGCTCGGCCGGTGTTGTGCCGCCAAGGGCATTGCCCGTTCCAGCATTGATCTCGATGCCGAATCCTTGATTCGCCAGCGCAGTTGTGCCGCTGGCGTTAAGCCCGATGAAATTGCCAAGCACCTGGTTACTGACAGCAAGCGACCCCCCGATGACCACGCCGTAGCCCCAGTTGGTGTCACCGTTGCCACTGATGACGTTGCCTTCGCCAGCCTGTTTACCCCCGATGAGGTTGCCGCCAGAATCCCAAATCCAGATGCCGCTCGACTTGTTGCCCAAGGCGTCCGTGCCCGTTATGTCTGTGCCCACAAAGTTGCCGGAAATTTGGTTGCTGACCGAACCAAATACGTTGAAGCCTTGCACTCCGTTTCCGCTGATCAGATTGCCTTGCCCCAGCGGCCCTGTGCCAACAGAGCGGCTGCCTCCAATGACGTTGAATTGGCTGTTCATCAGTTCGATACCATGCCCGCTGTTGCCCAAGAGCGCGTTGCCGTAAAGATCGGTGCCGATAAGATTGCCACTGACGCGATTGTGAGAGCTTTGGTTCAGAACCAGCCCGATGGACCAATGGTTGGAATCGCCATTGCCGCTGATCACGTTGCCTTCGCCGGCGTTTGTGCCCCCGATCAGGTTGCCCCCTGTGCCGCTCCAAAAAGCCACCGCGAGCCCAAGGTTAGGCAATCGGTTCGTTCCGTAAAGGTCTGTGCCCACCAAGTTGCCCGACACGCGATTGCTCACCGAGTTATTTGCGGAGATGCCTGAACCCAGATTACCGCTGATCAGATTGCCCTCACCCAGCGGACCTGTCCCTACGTTTCGACTGCCGCCAACAGTGTGGCCGCCATCGTCACTGATCTGAATGCCATTTCCACTATTGCCCAAGGCCCGCGTGCCGGTGGCATCCACGCCGATGAGGTTGCCGATGATTCGATTGCTGGCAGTGCCGCTCCCGCGCAAGGTGATCCCCGAAGCCCATATCCGTGTGTCGCCGCTGGCGCTGATGACATTGTTCTCTCCGGCTTGCGCACTGCCTATCGTGTTATGACTGGCGCCATCGCTCAGCAATATCCCTTCAAACCGATTCCCTTGTGCTCCAGTTCCGCTTGCATCGGTGCCAATGTAATTTCCCAATACGACATTTGAGGAAGCCACCCACACATTCACGCCAATATAGCCGTTGCCACTTACCCTGTTGGCTTGGCCAAATGGACCAGTGCCAACATTCCGGTCACCACCGATTGTACATTCCACCGAACTGCCACCCCCACCCAAATGCACGCCATCGCCGGGGAAATTGACGATTTGCAGACCGCGCGCGACGCAGCGAGGTGAACCGATGGCCAAACCATGATGCATTCGGCAACTGTGATGGGTATTGAGTTGCACGCCCACCCCGATGCCGCCCAACGGCATGGTGCCTTGCGCATTCATTTTTCGCCAGTCGGGATTTCCCCCCGGAATGTAAGTCCCGCCCAAACTGCCAACCCAACCGTCCTGGTGCAGGTAGAGTAAGCGGGCACTCCCATCGATCGGGGTCTTGATCCAGAATTCCAGTTCAACTTGTTGCCCCGGCTGGGCGGGAATCCACATCGTCCTCTGTGAATCATTGGGTGGCCAGATGTCCACCGGCCCGGAGCGATTGGTCGTGTCGTAGAACGTATCCGCATCGCCATCGTGCGCGAGTTGCGTGATCTGGTAGCTCTGCGGCGAGGACACAAAATCCGTCGTGTTCAACGCGCGATTCGTGGCAAGACGATGGTCGTACGTAACCCAGTGAGTCTGCCCATCGCTGAAGTCACCATTCACGAGCAGATTCGTTCCGCCGTCGAGGGTGAGCCGCATGTCGTCCAGCAGGGTGAGCTCCGGCGTTTCGCCGATGCGGCTGCCGTCCAGAATCACGCCCGCGTTGGCCGCATCAATGGTGATTTGTCCCTGCCAGATGCCCGGCAGCGCATTGGTCAAATAAATGGTGGCGGGCGCAGTCGGCGGGAAGACCGCTGGGTCAAACAGGATAGTGTCACCGGCCTGCGCCGCTTCGAGCGCCTCGCGCAAGCTGCCCGGCCCGCTGTCGTTGGTGGTCGTGACCATGCGCGTGGGCGCACCCGTCACGGTGAGTAGGGCGGGCGGGGCGCTGGTCACAGAGCCGCCGCTGTTGCTGACGACGACCGTGTAGCCGCCGGCATCGGAGGGCTGCACATTCGAAATGGTCAGCGCGCTGGTCAGCGCGCCGCCGATGTGCGGGCTATTCTTCAAGTTCACGTCGTTGAGGCGCCACTGGCAGCCTAGCGGCTCGGTGCCGGCAGCAACGACGGTGAAGGTCGCCGTCGTGCCGACGTTGTTGGTGCAGCTTGACGGCTGGGTCGTGATGAAGGGCGGTATGGTGAGCGTCGCCACGTCGCTGACGGCCGCGCCGAAGATATTGCTCACCACCACCTGGTAGTTGCCAGCGTCGCTGAGTTGGACATTCGTTATGGACAAGCCTGGCGTGGTCGCGCCGCTGATGCGGTCGCCGTCCAAGAGATTGGTTCCATTCCGCTGCCACTGAAAGGAGAACGGCGGAGCGCCGGTGACGGTCACGCTGAAGGCCGCGTTGCTGCCCAAAAGCACCGCCTGGTTTTCGGGCTGGACCAAGATGGCAGGCGCCTCGGCGTATCGCAGCTTGGCCACAAACATGTCCTCCCCGCCTTGACTCGACACCGTGTTAGAGCCGAACGTCGCCGAGTTCTGAAACTCGCCGCTGACGTATAGGTTGCCCAGGGTATCCGCGGCAATTCCCCAGGCTCGGTCGAGCGCCGAACCGCCCGCCCGCTGAAGCCATTGGAGTTGTCCGCTCCCGTTGTATTTCGCGAGAAACGCGTCCTCCAAGCCGACGCTGGTCACCGCGACGCCGTTGAAGCTCGCTGTCAGACCAAAGCACCCGGCTACATAGGTGTTTCCGCCTGAGTCCGTACAGAGGCCCATCGCCGCGCCCCCGTAAGTGCTTCCCGCCTGTCGCTGCACCCACTGAAACTGTCCTGCGGTGTCGTATTTGGCCAGGAACATCTCCCAGCCGCCGTCAATCGGCAAGGTAGTCCCGCCGAAGGTGGTGGGACCGTCTCGCTCTCCTGTCACAAAGCAGTTGCCCCCGTCATCCAGCCCAATGCTGTAGCCAGACTCCCAGCGAGGCCCCGCGCCCTGTCGGACCCACTGCGCCACCCCCGTCGCGTCGTACTTGGCCACGAAAATATCGGCGTCGCCTCCGCTGGTCAGGGTGAAGGCGTCAAAGGAGGCTGTGCCGAGGAAGTTGCCCGTCACGTAACAGGCGCCATCAGATCCGACCGTGATCGAAGTCCCCACATCATCTGCGGTTCCGCCGGCCCGCTTTGCCCACAGGACATTGCCCTGCGAATTGAGCTTCGCGACAAAAATGTCGTTGCCACCCGCACTGGTCAGGGTGGTGCTGCCGAAACTTACGGAGTGGTTGAAGCGTCCGGTCACATACACGTCGCCACTGCGCGAGGCGGCGATACCTGTCCCTTGGTCAACGCCTGCAGCCCCGAATCGGGAAGCCCACTGCACCACCCCGTTTGTGTTGTATTTGGCGACGAAAATATCTCCGACGCCCGCACTGGTGAGGCTAATGCCGCCAAAATCAGCGGTGTAGCGGAATTTGCCTGTGATATAGCAATTGTCCTCACCGTCGAAGGCGAGCGCAGGCCATTCCGTCCAGGCAAAACTTGGTGCGCGGCTCAGTCTCTGTGCCCACAACACGTTTCCCAGCGGATCGTACTTAACCAGGAAGATTGAGATGTTGCCCGAACTGGTAAGGGTGTTGGTGCCAAACGTGGCGGTGCCGGTGAACCAGCCGGTCACGTAAACATTACCCACCGAATCCACAGCCAGACGGTGGCCGTAATCCCCTCCTGAGCCACCACCAGAACGCGCCCAGCAGAACTCAGGCGCCGGCATCGCCAGGCCAGCCACGTCACTGACAGCCATTCCCAAGGCGTTGGTCACCTCGACGGTGTAGGCGCCCAGGTCGCTCACTTGCACATTGGTTATGGTGAGCGCGGGGGTGTTTGCGCCGCTGATTCGCTCCGTGTCCACCAGGTTGGTCCCTTCCCGCTGCCATTGGTAACTAAACGGCTCCTGGCCCGCCGCAATAACGCTGAAAGCGGCGTTGGAGCCGAGTGGGATGACTTGGCCTTGCGGCTGCGTCACGATGCGGGACCAAGGGGTCGGCGAGTCCACTGCCAGGGTCAATTCCACATTATCCAAACCCCAGCTTTCGTCACCGATGCCTTGAAGGTTGCTGCCCGCAAAAACAACCTGCACCGAACTGTTCGTGTGCGGAAAGCTGTAGGTCAGGTGACGATAAACCGAATCCACGGGCACGCCTCCCCACACGTAGCCCAAGGTGTTCGTCTCGTCTGCGCCGGTCAGCCCTGGATAGTCACCCGCTGGGTATGAGTCTGGGAAGGCCTGATTAGCACCGCCAGAATAGCCACAGAATGTCGTGTAGAGCAGCACAGGCCCGCCGGTCACGCTCAAAGTCCAGCAGTCGGGACCCGGCTCGCCGGCTTTGCCGTTGCCATTCCAAGTCTGGATGATGAACAAGTCAAACGACACGGTAACGTTCGTGTGGGGGGGCAGGTTGCTGAGCGAGAGGCTCACTGTGTCGTTGGCAAACTGGCCCAGAAACCGTCGGCTCCCTTTGGGCGTGACTTCAGTCTTGTTCGTGGACCATTCGTTCCCAATGGCCCCTTCAAAATCGGTGAAATAGAACGGCATGTTGCCGGGGGTGTTGACGGCCAGTCGCACAGGGCTGCTGAGAATCGAGTTATAGGCATTGCTCACTCTCATGGAATAGAATCCGTCGTTGAGCATGGTCACATTGCTCAAGGTCAGGCTTGAACTCCCAGCTCCCGGAATGTTCACGCCATTGAACCGCCACTGGTAGGCGAGGGGCGGGGCCCCGGCGGCCATCACGCTGAATGTTGCGTTGCTGCCAACCGTCGCCGTCTGCTTCTGCGGCTGAGAGAGGATGATTACGTCATTCGTGTTTGCAAAGCGGAAGGCGTCGGCGACGATTCGCCCGCCCGTTGCATTCAGGTAGCCGCTTGAATAGGCAAAGGTGATAGACGGGCTGTTGGTGTCCGGCGCCAAGTCAAGCTGCCCAATCCGATACCACGCATTGACGCCTTTGCCACGCTGGAAGCCGTCGGTCGTGATCGGCAGGCCGCTGCCGCCGATCGTGGAGATCGCCATGATGAGGTCGCTGGAACTGTTGACGTCGTCGTAGCCGTGGGTGACTTCAACGAAGTAATGCCCTCCTGCCTCGGCCAGGGTTGGGCGGATGGTGAAAGAGGCGTCGCTCGCGGTAGCGAAGCGGCCACCGCCTCGGGAGTCGGTCGTGCCCGGCGCGGTGCTTTTGAGCGTAGTGTCGGCCCAGTTCCCGGCGTTTTCGCAGTACGGCGGGCAGGCGGTGACGTTGGTGCCCGTGCGGCTCTCAATGATGACGGTATCTGCGACGGCGGGGTTGGTCTCGAATGCCATAGCCGCGAGACAAGCCAGCAAAAGGCGGACTGGCCTTGGCTCAATGCGGTTCTGAAACATGGTCGCCCAAGTGGGTCGTGTGGCGCTGTGAGGGCCTTTTGTTCTCATAAGCTTCTGGTCGGTTTGGAGCAGTAGGGTGCGTGGCTTCTTCCCCACCACATTATGATTCCCCGCTTACCCGCCTTCAGCTCAAGAGTCAATCTCTTTTGGCGAGAATTTTTGCGAGAAATGTCTGGCTCTGGAGGTATGGAGACGCGCAGTTCCGAACCGATTCAGACGTGACCTCTTTCCACAGGCGCAGGCGTTCTCGCCCCGCCTCGCTTCCACAGGAAATAAACCGGCACGCCCGCCAGCACGATCAGCAGGCCGGGCCAGTTCGTCTGCGTTGCACCATTTTTCACTTTGGAACTGCACCATTGGGGGGGCGACTTCCATGTCGGCCAAATTATCATGGCGCGGATGGACCCGCGCCCGCGGGCGGGAGGGACGGCGTCCTCGCCGTCCGCCGGCGGTCCCTCGGCGCTCGGGGACGAGCGCCCTCCCGGCAATGAGACAATTTTAAGCCAGAAATGGTGTTATTCAGCGCAAGGCAGATCCACGGTGACGGTCGTGCCCTTCTCCAGCTCGCTCTGGATGATGAGCGCGCCGCCGTGCAATTCCGCCAGCCGTTTGCTGATGATCAAACCCAAGCCCAACCCTTGTTGTTCCTGGACTTTGCGCTGGAACTGCATGTAAGCGCCCACTCGGGCAATCTGCTCCTGATTCATTCCGCGTCCTTGATCGGAAACCGAAAGGCTCACCGCGTTTCCGGCCTGGGCAAGCGAAACCCGCACGGGCGTCCCGGGCTTCGAGAACTTGAAGGCATTGTTCACCAGTTCATCGGCGATCTTTTCCAGGAACGAGTCGGAGATGCGGACGGCCTTGTCGGCCAAACCCAGCTTCAAGTCGGCCGTGCGTCCGGCCGTCTCCGCCTGATTTTGGGCGCATCTTTGGATGACGGCGGCGGGCTGGGGCGTTTGCTGCAAGCGCAACGCCTGCGCGCCGTCCGGGTCGCCCGCCATCAGTTCAATCTGGGCGTAGATCAAAAAGTTTTCGACGAGCCGCTGCAGCCGTTTGCCCGATTCCTGAATGACCTGGCCCATCTCGGTGAGTTCTCCGGGCGACAGCATGGCCGCGTCGGTTTGCAGAATCTCGCCATAAGCCAGAATGCCATTCAACGGCGTGCGCAACTCGTGCGGCAGCATGAGGCCGATGTTATCGCGCAAATCGGCCAGCTTCTTTTCGGCCTGCTCGCGCACCGTCTCCGCCTTTTTCAACCGCGCTTCCACGGCGGCGTAAAGGCCTTCGATGCTGAACGGCTTGGGCAAATAATCATCCGCGCCCAATTCCATGCCCTGGCGCAAGCCCTCACTGTCCGCATAACCCGTCATGAGAATGAACGGGATGGCGGCGGTGGTCGGATCACTCCGCAACGTGGACAACGTCGAATAGCCATCCACCTTCTTCATTTTGACGTCACAAATGATGACATCGGGCAGTTCCTTGCGCGCCAAGGCAATGCCCGTCTCGCCGTTGTCAGCTTCGACCACGTTGAACCCCTTCTGCCGCAACGCCACGCTCAACATGGCGCGGACTGGCTCTTCGTCATCAATGACCAGGACTTTCTTCATGAACGATGTGTTGACTGTCATCGCAATTACAAATCATGTCAACCGCCGGAAAGGAAACGAACCGCGTTTGCCTTGTCGCGCGAACGGCGAATTCTTCGGGCCAAGTTCCGGAACGGCGGTTTTACGCAAACCAGTCTTCCGCCACCCGGCGGCACGGGCAACACGCTCGGGCGCAAGCAGGCTCTTGCCGCGATGCTTTGCATGAAAATCTTCACAGGCCGCGCCGATGCTCAGTGGAAAGCAGGCCGGGCATCTTGCCCGTCAGGAATACCACGAGCGGCCAGACGGGCTGGCAGCCTGTCCCACTTTGGTTGCGCCGCGCTGGGCCTACTTGCGGTTCTCAATCGGCACGAAACTGTTCTGGCCCGGCCCCACGTAGATTTGCCTCGGGCGATAGAGCCGACTCTTGGGGTCGTCCATGATCTCTTTGTAATTGGCGATCCACCCCGGCATCCGGCCGATGGCAAAGATTACAGTGAACATCTCCACGGGAATGCCGACGGCCCGCATGATGATGCCGCTGTAAAAATCCACGTTGGGATACAGCTTCCGCTCGATGAAATAAGAATCCTGCAACGCCGCCTGCTCCAGCTTCTTGGCGATGCCGAGCAGCGGATCGGTAATGCGCAGCGTGTTCAGCAAATCGTCGCAAGCCTTCTTGATGATTTTGGCGCGCGGGTCGTAGTTCTTGTAAACGCGGTGGCCAAAACCCATCAGGCGTCTGCCGTTGGTCTTGTCTTTCACCGCCGCAATGAATTTCGACCCGTCATCGCCCGACCGGTGAATCTGTTCCAACATCTCGACCACGGCCTGATTGGCCCCGCCGTGCAGCGGCCCCCACAGCGCGCACACGCCCGCCGCGGCGCTGGCGAACAAGTTGGCGTGGGTCGAAGCCACCAACCGCACCGTGGCCGTGGAGCAATTTTGCTCGTGATCGGCATGCAGCAGGAAAATCAAATCCAGCGCCCGCACCGCTTCCGGTTTCAACTCGTAATCCTCGTACGGCTCGGAAAACATCATGTGCAGGAAGTTTGCCGTGTACTTGTAAGTCTTTTTGGGATAGATGACCGGCAGGCCGCGCGACTTCCGATAAGAGAACGCCGCGATCGTCCGCACCTGCGAAATCAATTTGGCCGCATGCACGTCGAAGCTGCCCGTGTCGTCCCAGCCCATCAGGCTCGGATCGAAACAACTGCTGGCGTTGATCATGGCCGAGAGGATCGCCATGGGATGCGCGTTCGACGGAAAGCCTTCAAAGTGGTACTTCACGTCTTCGTGGAGGTTTTGGTTTTGCGTCAGCAGGTCGGAAAAGCGCCTCAACTCCGGACGCCTGGGCAGATGACCGTAGATGAGGAGATACGCCGTTTCCACAAAGGTGGATTTCTCCGCCAATTCCTCGATGGGAATGCCCCGGTAGCGCAAGATGCCGCGCTCGCCGTCAATGAACGTGATCTGGCTCGTGCATGAACCGGTGTTGGAGTAACCATCATCCAGCGTGATGCAGCCAGTCGCGTTTCGCAGCGTCGCAATATCAATGGCTTTTTCGCCCTCGGTGCCCTCGACGATGGGGAGCGAAACCACGTTGCCGTCAATGTCCAATTTGGCCACTTTGCTCATGGATCTTTTGCGTTTCTTCCAACTGAATGTTTTGGCCAGTCTGCGGGCAATGCAATTTTTTGGCAAGGCGGGAAAGCGCGTCGCCTCAGTGTCGGGCGCATCTCAATGGTACCACCGTTTGGTGTCCACCCTTTAGGGTGTCCGATGCGCGCAAACACGCTAAAGCGTGGACACCAAACGATTTTGGCCGGGATTTCCCTAGTGGTACTTCCAAGATGTGCCCATCTCAGCATCTCGTCGCCAACTCTTTCACATCCGCCGCGAACGCAGCAACGTCTTCCTCCGTCGTATCCCAACTGCACATGAGGCGGTATTCGGTGGCGCCGTGCATCTGGTAAAACATCCAGCCGCGTTGGTGAAGCGCGCGGGCCAGCGTGTCAGGCATCTGCACGAAGACGGCATTGGCCTGCACGGGAAAGCAAAGCTCCACCTGCGGCAGACCACGAATGGCCTCTTCCAAGTGTTTCGCCATCTGGTTGGCATGCCGCGCGTGCCGCAGCCAGGCGCCGTCGCGCAACATGCCCACCCACGGAGCGGCAAGGAAACGCAGCTTGGACACCAGTTGGCCGCCCTGTTTGCCGCGGTATTCAAACTCGCGCGCCAAGTCGCGGTCGAAGAAGACCACCGCTTCGCCAACGGCAGCGCCGTTTTTAGTCGCGCCCAAACTCAGCACGTCCACCCCAGCGAGCCAGGTGATTTCCTTGGGCGCGACGTTCAAGGCGGCAACAGCGTTGGCAAAACGCGCGCCGTCCATGTGCAGCTTCAGGCCGAGCCGATGCGCCGTCTCAGCCAGTGCCTTCACTTCGTCCGCGCTGTAAACCGTGCCGACTTCCGTGCATTGGGTGAGGCTCAGCGCGCGGACTTTCGGGAAGTGCAGATCGCCGCGGCGCGTGGCGGCGTGTTCGACCGCAGCAGGTGTGACTTTGCCACGGTCGCCGGACAAGGCGATCACTTTGGCGCCGTTGGCGAAGAACTCCGGCGCGCCGCACTCGTCAACGATCGCATGGGCGCGCTCGTGACACAGGATAGCGTGGTAAGATTGGCAGATCGCCGCGAGCGCGAGCGCATTGGCCGCCGTACCGTTGAAAACGAAGAACACTTCACAATTCGTCTCGAAAACCTGCCGGATCAGGTTGCAGGCCTTTTCCGTCCACGGATCGTCGCCGTAGCTGACGGCGTGGCCCTGATTGGCCTCGGTCAGGGCGGCCCAAGCTTCCGGGCAAATGCCGGAGAAATTGTCGCTGCCGAATTGGCGGCGGGTAAGATTGATTGCAGCCATACGCCACGAGCTTAACGCTTCGCTCGGCCGAGGAAAGGCAAACCATTCCCCGCGTGGCGCGCATCGGGCTTTAGCTCCGAAAACCACGGATGCGCCAAAGAGGTTCCGAAGAAAGCAACGCGCCCGGTCAGCACACAGTTGACCGGGCGCTGGAACTTGGAAAATCGAGCGTTATCCGGTCGGCCTGCGGCACAGGCGCTGGCGCACCACAAACCCAGCCATACCGAGGAGCATCAGCAGCCCCACGCCCGGCTCCGGCACGTTCTGAACGTCCACTTGAATTTCTTCGAGCACGAAGTTGCCATTAACAGAGCACGTTCCCGGCCCGTTGTGTGGCAGAGTGGGATCAGTTATCGCTTGCAAACGGATTCCTGTGATGCCGGTCAAAAAAGTGATGGCCGTCACGGTGTAGGTCGTTTCACTGGTGGGCGGCGGAGGCATACTGACGAGCAGCGAGTTGTCCCCTTGCTCGGTCAAAGTGGCGCCGTTGGCCGCGATGTAGGTGGCGGGATCCAAGACAGTCCACGTTGAGAAGGCACCGCGCGGGTCAGTCGTCACCGACAAGGCGAACCGTCCAAGCTGGTGGTCATCCGGAGGGTCCCTTATCGAAAGAGGGAGGCCTTGGTAAAGTGTGAAAGTAAGAATGCTTCCTCCCGCAAAGCCGATATCGGCCGTGGTTTCAAACGCGGCCCAGTGCGACAGTCCCTCCTGCGGGTCAACGGCCCAGCCATTCAAACTGCCGGTCGTTATCCCGTCGATAGCTTGGGTGATGTTCAAGCCGCCCGACGACTGCCAGTAATCCGCAGCGGCATTTTGCAGCGCGACGGTACTGGCTCTCACCTGCGGCGCCAAAACAACCCCGCTGGCTGCCAACGCAGCCAAGACCACCCCGCGATTTCCGAACATGCCTTTCATCATCTGTTTTCCGGACGGTTACTTTCTTCTTCTGATATTTCCCAAAAACGGCTCGCCCGGTCCGGGACCGGCTTTCGGTACCAACCGTTCAATGATGGAGGTTTTTAGCACCCCATCCTTCCACTTCCAGAGTCAAGTTGTTTTTTTGAGTATTTTGGAAGTCTTACGTTGCGCCTGCCCAGCGCGGCGGCGATCAAGGACATCCAAGCCGTGCGCCCACGAGTGAAGATCAACGACGCCTCAGCGGGATCCAGCCGCCGCACGTCGCCGGACGCGGGCGCGGGTTCAGGTTTGGAGACGCGACGCAGTTCGACTTCCCTGGGAGGATCGGGCGAGTTACCGGGCAAAGTTCTCCGCCTCTTCCAGGGCGATGGCCGCCCATTCCCAGAGGCGCTGCGGCTGGTAACACACGGTCGAGATGTCCTTCAGAATGAGTTCGACGTGGCAGCCCCGGGCTTTTTCCAGAACCGAGCGCAGCTCCTCGCGCGCCGCCGCCGGGCGCCAGCGGTCTTCGGCGAGCAGCGCCGGATTGGGTTTGTAGCTGAAGGCATAGTCCGCGCCGACGTTCCGCACGGCGCGGTCCACCTGGATGCGGTAGTTCATGGAGATCTTCCGCAGGCGCGGGATGCGGCGGAGGATGTCGAGCTTGCCGTCGAGCGGTTCGCAGCAACCGTAGTAGTTCAGCCCCCAGCGCGAGAGCCACGGGATGTCGTGCTTGAGGGCGAACTCCCAATGCATGGCCGGCGAAACCTCGGAGAATATCTGCGCGTTGGAACAGCCCCACATGTTGTGCGGCTGGACGCGATCCGAAGCGAAGTCCTTTCCCGGCAACTGGCGGGTGTAGCCGTAGCCGCCGGAACCGACGCGCGTGTTGTTACAGTCCAGCGACAGGAGATTCTGTTCCACAAACTGGTCCAGTTCCGTCATCCACGCGGCCGCCACGCGATCCACCGTGGCGTGGACCAGCTCGGGACGGTCCACCAGGTCCAACATCATCTCCGTTACCCCCCACCAGCGGATCAAGTAATCCCAAGGCGTGTACCAGACGTGGCTCTGGCCAACTTTGCGCACCGGCAGGAGGCCCGCGCAGATTTCACTCATCGCCCCAAAGCGGTAGGCGGTGGCCTCGGCAACGTGGGTGACCTTGGGCATCTGAATCTTGTCCAGGTCTTCGCGCTCGCGGATCTGGATTTTGAAATGGCGCGAAACGATCGGATTGGCCTCGTCGGTCTTCACCACGTCCACGTCTTCAACGATGCCGAAGTCCGTGCTGTGAATCGCCAGCGGGCGTTCGATGAAATCCGACACGATCATTTCGCCGGGAAGGTGTTTCCACTGGTACAGGGTCTGGCGCAAGGTGGTTTCCCACTCGCGCGCCCACGGGTGCTCCGTGCGCAGCGTCAACTCATCGTGGACGTTCATTGCGCCGCAGGAATCAAGCGCGGCAGGTGGGTCGGAAGCAGCGGCAACCGTTCACCCGCGCGCGGAAGTAATAGTGCCCACGCCGTTCCGGGTGCCAAGTTTCATCCGTGCTCTGTCCGTTTCCTCTAGGAGCTCCGGCCGGCTTCAGGGCGACGGAGCTAAGCGGCGACACCTTGGAGCTTGAAGTACCACCGCACCGCGGTTGTGCCATGGTGCGGTTGCAGCAAGCCACCCAATGATGGTGCGAAACAAGAGCAATCCAACACATCTGACAAACCTCCATCCACCTATGAAAACTGGTTTCACAGGTTTTTACTGGGTGGGGCGAGCGTACTCGCGAGCCGCGAAAAACCCAGGAATTCAGCCTTCCGTCCGGCTCGTCAGCAGCCTCGCCTCACCTTATGAAACTGGTTCCAGTCATTTACGTGGACGACTTTCGCTGGAGGGCAGCCGCGAGCCGATGTCACAGAGGCGTTGCTGCTGTGCCCGCGGACTTCACTTCAACGCTTTCATTTTCCAAGAAAGCGGTAGAAGCGCTGGTCGTGGTTGGTGGATTCTGGATCTCGGAAATAGAAAAGGGCGTTCGTCAGTGGAGTCCAATGGACAAGGTCAGTTGACGTCTCAATCTGATGCGTGAGGCCAACGTCCCCAGGCAGACCATATCCAAAAGCCAGGTCCACCGGGAGCGACACCACTGGAGACGACGCGGCGTTCCCCGCATAAACCGGTTCGGCGGATTGAAGCGGCAACATCGCTTCGGGGTG
>Ga0315289_10001893_pt1 | contig 32439 bp, 31 predicted proteins | sample YL17G11_40_MG_FD_203452 | JGI IMG/M metagenome (GOLD analysis project Ga0315289, IMG submission 203452) | Sediment microbial communities from Yellowstone Lake, YNP, Wyoming, USA - YL17G11_40 | ecosystem: Environmental > Aquatic > Freshwater > Lake > Sediment | place: USA: Wyoming | collected... | reverse complement strand
ATGCCAAACGGGATACGTCGCGTTTGGGAACCCGCTGGCGCTCATCGCGCACAGGAACATACTAACCCGTAGACAGTGCAAAACCCGTGCCAACGGCCCGGAACGACCCGTCCAGCGATGTAACTCCTTCTCGCTCCACCAATTACAACGATCCCAGCCGGCAGTCTTGCCCCGGAACGCCCCGCGAATTTGCCACATTTGCCGTGTCATTTTGGCAGGAGGCCGGGAGAGCGGAAATGCGAAGCACGCGTTTCGAATCTCATGCGACGGCTTTGGGTGGCACGGCCAATTCCCGCCTCCGCGGGAATGACGTCACCCCCGCGTAGGCGGGGGTGCGCTTGGCCGTGCCACCCGGACATTCACATTAGTCCGTAGGGTGGGTTCTTAACCCACGCGTACTCCCGACCGATGCGACTCTAACGCGTGGGTTAAGAACCCACCCTACCTGTCCAGCGCAGCCATCGGGCGATAACCTACCACCAGACGAGCGTAGCCGGTGTGATACCAGTCAGACCTGCGGCATCGGCGGGACCCGGTCGGGGCCCTCAGAAAACGGCACGGGCCGCGGCAGAGAGTCCGCAGCCCGTGCTCTTCCAAGGTAAGGGGGGCCTTAAGATCAAGGGTGTGTGCGGCGCCGGCGGATCAGGGCCAAGCCGCCGAATCCGAGCAGCGCCACCGTCGCGGGCTCCGGGACCGCCACCAGGAAATTCTGGGCGCCGCAGTTCGTGAAGACCCGCAAGTCCGCCTTCGGGCCGCAGCCGTCGAGGCTCTGCAGCCAGCGGTTGGCGGTGTCGGCGTCCACGTTCAGGGCGAGGAAGCCGGCGAGGCCCGCCGTGCCGTCCTCCGTCACGTCCCACTGCCCGGGCGAACTGGGCACGTCTTCGTAAACGATTTCCCAGACGGCCGCCGCGAACGCGGCCGCCGTGCGGTTGGTCTGGAAGTCGGCCCCGCCGCGGGACCAGGTCGGATCGTAGTGGCGGGCCCACAGCTCCCGCAGATAGTTGCCTTTCGTGGTTCCCAGGCCGCCGCCGGTGTAGCTGATGATCATGTCCTCCGGCATGCTCACGGCGTACCGCAACGTTTCCGTCGGCGCCGCCTCGTTGAGCTCGACGCAGAAGCCGGACACCGGGCCGTTGCGCCACGCGCCGCCGGCGCCGCTGTCACCGGTCTTGTTCAGCGTGTAGACGCCCGCGGCCACGTCATCGCCGGAGGTGCCGCCGCCCCAGGCCGTGACGCCGTCGTAGGCGCCGAAACCGTCGTGAACGATGTCCACCGTGTTGGCCAGGTTCGGGCCGGCCGTCAGCAGCAGTTGCACGATGGCCCAGGCCAGAAGTCTCGATGTGATTCGCATTCGCATGACCGCCCCCAAGAGATAGTACGGCGGAAGTGTCGAGTTTGAAGCGTGAAGTCTGAAGTTGGACGAATGTGGCATCCGCCCCCTTCTTACTTGACACTGGAAACTTCAAACTTGAGACTTCGTCGCTGCCCTACCAACCTTACCTGGTGCCGAAAGGAGAGAACTTCGAGCACCCCCCAAGTGGAATCAACCCCCCATAGGCGATTCACAAGAGTAAGTCTACTCGATTGGCGAGAGAAAGTCAAGGAAATTGGCAGCCCGTGCCGTCGCGTCCAGCGATCCCTCCCACATGGCCCCCAGCCCGGCCGTCCGGCCCATCTTTATGGGATGCACCCTGTCTTCCGCCAGAACCACCGCCAAGAATTTCCCGCAACCAACTCAGCGAGGCAATCACAAAGTCGCGAGCGGATCACATTCATGTCATTGCGAGGAGCGCAGCGACGAAGCAATCTCAATCCGTGGCATGGGAGATTGCTTCGCTTCGCTCGCAATGACATACCGGGCGGTGCCGTCGAACACCCTCGCTCTTCTCGGGGCAACCCGGCCTTGACGGCCGGCCTGGGGCGTGCATAGAATCCGGTCGTGGCGAAAAAGTTGAAAGAGCAGCCGTCTAAGGAGGACTTTATGCCTACCCGTCGTGAGTTTGTCGGCAACGTGCTGGCCGGCGCTGCGGCGCTGAGCGCCAGCGGTGCTTTCCCATCCCGGCGTGTGCTGGGGGCCAACGACCGTATCCGCGTCGGCCTGATCGGCGCGGGCGGCCGGGGCCAGGAGATCTTCAAGTCGGCCCTGCAATGCCCCAACACGGAGGCCGCCGCCGTAGCGGATGTCTACACCCGCCGCCTGGACGAGGTGAAGAAATTCGCACCCCAGATCAAGACCTACCAGGACTTCCGCAAGTTGCTGGACGACAAGAGCGTCGACGCCGTGCTGATCGCGACACCGCAGCACCAGCACGTCCTGAACTTCGTCCCGGCGCTCCAGGCGGGCAAGGACCTCTACCAGGAAAAGACGATGGCCTTCAATCCGGACCACGCCAAGCGGATGCGCAAGGCCTTCCAGGGCTCGGGCCGGGTGGTCCAGATCGGCATTCAATCCACCAGCAGCGACGCGGTCGCGCGGGCGAAGGAGTACCTGACCTCCGACAAAATGGGCACGATCACCGCGATCCACACGCACCACTACCGCAACGCCCCCTACGGCGGCTGGAAGCGGGCGATCCCCGCCGACTGCGACGAGCAGCACGTCGATTGGCTGGGCTTCCAGGGCGAGGCCAAGAAATACCCCTTCGACCCCAACCGCGTCATCAACTGGCGCTTCTACTGGGACTACGCCGGCGGCAACGTCTACGAGAACATGGTCCACCAGGTGGGCTTCTGGTACAAGCTGATGGGCCTCAAGATTCCGGCGAGTGTGACGATGACCGGCGGGAACTACCTGTCGCCGGAAATGCAGGTCCCCGACACGATGGACGTTTCCATGAGCCAATCGGAGAACCTCTTGTTCACCTGGAACTCCATGTTCGGCAACCGCTACTTCGGCGAAGGCGACGATGTGGTCCTCGGCAACCAAGGCACGATCCTGCGCGACGACCACGATCAAGTCCGCTACGAGCCCCAGGACAAGCCCCGAGGCACGACATCTGCCGCGCCGGCAGGCCCTGGCGGCAAGAAGAGTGCGGACATCGTAGCCGGTGGCGACGCGACGGTGGCGCACATGCAGAACTTCTTCGATTGCATGCGGACGCGCAAGGAGCCGAACTGTCCCTTCGAGATCGGCTTCCGTTCCGCCATCGCCTGCTACATGGCGATTACGTCCTACCGCCAAAACCGGACCGTCCGCTGGGACGAAAAGGCTGAAGAGGTCGTCTGACCGCAGCCCATACCATCGAAACCCGGCGCAGGGGTCGCCCCCAGATCCCTCGCACGGTATCGATGGGAGTTGACGGTGCGTGCGCTCGATCTACCGCCAGAACTGCCACCACTTCCCTCTGGATTCCGTTCCGGGTATATCCAAGGCATCAAGGCCGGCAGCAGCACCCTCAAAGACGGCCATCCCTCGGATGAGAGTTTGGCGCAGAATGTGCCGCGCGGCCTCCTGCCCACCCGGCATGCCGGCCGTGGGCAGTACTTTGTCGGCACCATCCCACATGAGGTGCAAGTCCCGCTCCGACATGTCGACGCCGGACAAGCGTATCGCCTCGCGCATCTTGTCCAAGGTGATGTCACCGCATCCATCAAGGTACCTCAGCGCACGTCTGTAGTTGTCCACTTTCTGCCGAGCGAACCGAGAGACATCGTTTGCCATAAACCACCCCTTGAGAAGACTCATGCTATGAGTTGATCCTTGATGCACGGCGGCTGTAAGACCATCCGCGCCGCTCCCTGTCGGTCAACCACGATCTTTTCTTCGAGGGAGCGGACATCCGCGCAGGTTTCGCGGCGTGGGCGGACGAGGCCCGGCTCCAGCGGGGGACGACGGATCGTCTTAGGCCCAGGCCCACGAAATACGACGCTATTCTCTGTAGATTCCCGCGAGATCCTTACCCCAGTTGCCTTCCGGAGTCTCGACGACCAAGTAGTACTGTCCTTCGGCAATCATGCGGGTATTGAGATATTCTTTGGCGGCCTGTGTACTCGGCGCGGTCCATTCCTCAAAGGTATCCGTGCCCATCACAAGGCTCGGTTTGGAGTACTTGCGTTTGAACGTCACCTGCTCGCCGGTGGATGCAGTCCACTTCTCGCTGCTGCTCAACATCGTCACTCACCCCCTTTCTGGAGCGTTGGGTCGTCAGGGCTGGGACATTTGCCGAATTTCATGCGTTGCCCTGCATTGAACTCGTGGCCGCACTTTGCACACGTTCGGTTCCGGAACTCGTAAGGATTGGCCTTGTAGACTGCCTTCGCCAGATTCCCGAGCGGCTGGCAGAAGCCGCACTTCGGACAGTCGTAGTACATGTCGCCCATCTCGGCGTCGACACGATCAAGGTCGTCGCTGCTGAAGGAATACTGTCCCATGGGTCTTCGGCCTCCCCTAACGACATTTCAAGTACATGTTTCTCCCGAAAAGGCGGTCCCGAGGTCCAGGCGGTTTTCCCCTTTGCTGCACCGTTCCCCGAGCCCACATATCTTGCCGCCTGTAGGCTGCCGCAATCTCTGCCATCACCTGTTCGCGGCTCCTTCCACGACCCGCCCCTCTTCCGGAATCGCGCGGCAGAGTCCCCTGACGTGTTCTACCTTCGTCGGCCTGGGCGATGGACACGCAGTTATGACATGAGCAACGTCGACTCCAGGTGTCGCCCAAGAGCGTCACGCCACAATGTGAATGTGTCCAGGTGCTCATAAATGCCCTCGGACTTCCAAGGCCGTCTCACCCGTTTCGGCCTCACCACATCTGTTCGACCCGCGAGACTGCAACTCACTTGTCGCCGCTTGGCGCGGGGTGTTTCTCTGGGGAATATTATGACGGATGGGGGCAGAGTGGGCAAGGAGAAAAGCGACAAGGGACAGGGGAGAAGTTGGTCGGGGACAGCCGCCTGCGAGAGCGAATCCTTTCGCCGGCGAGATCGCGGCGAACAAAGAAACGCGTCACTTCGTAACATGGCCAGACGTGAAGGTGCGGTACTTCCAGTTCTGTGTTGAGCGAGTTGGTTTAGCGGAGCAAAAGACAACGTGGTGCACCTGACACGGTTTCGATTCCTGATGACGGCCGGGCTATCGAGTGTCCCGTCGGAGGGGCCGGGCGGGAATCGGGTCGCTTCGAAGTGTGCGGAAGTCTCGGAACCCAGGATACGTCCCGCAAGGGAAGAGGGGAGGTCTTCATGCGCATTTTGCTGGTCAATCCGCCGCACCCGGCCATCGGCAGCCGCATTCCGCACGAGCGTTTGCCCCCTGGGACTCCTCGCGATTGGCTGCGGCCTCCCGGACGACAACACGCCCAAGCACGGCCTCGCCAAGAGCCGGTAGGGTGTGCTCCGCACACCGCCTTGCTGCCTCAGGTGGGCGACGACTCCTGCCATTTCATGGCGCGAGTCTATCATGATACATATTTCCCGGATTCACCGCGGCATCTCATAAAGCCTTCCGTTCATCCATTCTTCCAAGTTCCTCCAATAGGTGAAGCGTCCTCAGATCGCGCCGTCCAAGAAAATACTTGTCAAGGGCACGGACGAACACGGAGCGTGTATCTGTCACGCACGCAAACAAGGTCATGGACGACAGGAATTTTCGATCGTCAGGGTGGCCAAAGATCTCGGCAACGGATCGTCCCTCTGTGGCCAAGATCGCTTCCGTACATTCCAGCAACCTCGGCCCCAGGACCGAATGATTCAGATATTGTCGGGCCTCTTCCAGGCTTTTGATCGCATAGTATTTGGAGGCGGCACTGTGTCCCAAGCCGTCGATCTGCGGAAAGATGTACCACATCCAGTGAGTTCGCTTCTGGCCGCTTCTCAACTCCGCCAGGGCGGTATCGTAGGTCCCTTCCTGCGCTCTCGTGAAGCGACCCAAGTCAAATGGATCATCACCATGGATGACGTGCTCTGCCTCTGCCATACTCGATCTCCTGTTCCGACCGACGTCAAGGCGCACCGGCACGACGGACATCCTTCGGTAGTTCCCTGGAGTTCTGGCCAGACAGCCCTGGTGGTCAGCCCGTCTTTCTACGTCGCCTCTTGGCGGACTGCTGCAACGCCATACCGGCGGCGAGAACCTCACGGGCCTTCTCGTATAAGGGAGCCAAGGGCTGGGGCACCGAATCTTGCGAGGTGGCTTCCAGCAGCAATAACGGCAAGGGTTTGTCGATGGCCTCCTGGAGCCGTAGGAGGTGCTCAATCGTAAGGCTTCGCTTCTTGTGGGCCACGCGACTGATGAAAGATTCGCTCAGTCCCATCGTATCGGCGATCTGGCGCAACGTCATGCCCTGCGATTGCAGGTGCTTCACAAGATCGGCGCACAAATTCGCTTCAACCTGCTTTCTTTGTGCATCCAAGGAAGGCTCCCGTGCGGATTTCCGCAGCAATGATTTGCGTTGCTCTGTCATCGATCACCCCTTTCGGGCTTCTTGCGTTTCTTGACTCGCTCGTAGGCCTTGAGAGCATAGCAGGCAATCGTCACCTTCAGGCAGATCTCATTCATAATTCTCTCTGATTCTCCGCTCGTGGGCGAACGCTCGAGCTTCTGCAAAGCCTGCTGTATCTGTTCTTCGTACTCCTCGCGTCCGACCAGTTCATGCCGTCTCAAGTGTTCGAGAAACTCCTCGGTCTTGGCGATGAAATACCGCTTTGGGAGGTCAAAGCCAAGTCCGCGGCCGCTACGTTTCAGACCAGACAATCCGAACGCCTCCTTTACTTTACCAGCAAGTTGCCCATTGGGCAAGATCTCTTTTGTTTTTCGAATGCTTTTTCCGGCCTGCCACCCGCCCGACAGCCCGACCGAACACGTCGTTCGGATCGGTCACGCCCCGCATCGCCTCTTCTTGAGGTGCCAGATTGACACCTCAGAGCTGTATGCGGGCGGCTGGGATCATTGACTCTCTCTTAGCAGTCATCTCAAGACTGCTCGCCACGGCCTAATGTGGGACTCCAGCCTATTCGCCGCAGCTTCATCCAGGGTGTTTCTCCAGGAAGGATTATGGCAGGTGGGGGTGAAGCGAGCAAGGAGAAAAGTGAAAGGTGACAAGCGGCAGGTGAGAAGCTGATTGGGACAGGACACTGCGAGAGTGAGCCATTCGCAGCCGAGATAGCGGCGAACAAAGAGAAGAGTCACTTCGTAACATGGCCAGACGCGAAGGTGCGGCATTTCAGGTTCTGTGTTGAGCGAGTTGGTTTAGCGGAGCAAAAGACAATGTTGGGCACCTGACACGGTTTGATTCCTGATACATGCCCGGCCATCAAGCGTCACGTTGGAGGGGTCGGGCGGACAGGAATCGGGTCGCTTCGAAGTGTGCGGAAGTCTCGGAACCCAGGATACGTCCCGCAAGGGAAGAGGGGAGGCCTTCATACGCGTTTTGCTGGTCGCTTCGCCGCATCCGGCTATCGGCAGCCTCATTCCCCACGAGCATTTGCCGCCATTGGGCCTGCTGGCCATCGGCGGGCCGCTGCTCGACCCGGGACATGAAGTCCGGCTTCTGGATGCGGAATTCGGGCCGATGTCCACGCGGGAGATTGTGGCGCAGGCCGTGACGTTCGCGCCGCAGGCCATTCTCCTCGGACACTCCGGCTCCACCTCGGGCCACCCTGCCGCCGTGTTAGGGTCTGCCTTGTTCCAGCGTGAAACAGTGTTCGGTTTCTCGTGGGCGATGTCATCCTTGCATGCTAATCGCCTGTAACGAAAGTGCCCTTGACGCCGCCTTATAAGTGAAGACACTGAGTTCCTAGCGCGTGGGTCTCGAAGGAACGCGGACAGACAACGCCCTGCCTGCTGTCAAGCAACCCGACAGGCGGGAGAAAGGAGGACTGTATGCGCATCCTTCTGATCAATCCGCCCCATCCGGCCATCGGCAGCCGGATTCCGCACGAGCATTTGCCGCCATTGGGCCTGCTGGCCATCGGCGGGCCGCTGATCGACGCGGGACATGAGGTCCGGCTGGTGGACGCGGAGTTCGGCCCGATGCCCACACAGGAAATTGTGGCGCAGGCCGTGACGTTCGCACCCCAGGCCATTCTGATCGGGCATTCCGGCTCGACTTCAGGGCATCCCTCCGTTGTCCAGGTCACGCGGGCTCTACGCGAGGCGCTGCCGGCGGCCTGGATCGTCTATGGCGGCGTGTTCCCCACCTTTCACTGGCGCGAGATTCTGGCCCAGGAGCCCCAGATCGATGTCATTGTCCGCGGCGAAGGCGAGGAAACGATCCTGCGGGTGATCGAGGCCATCGAGACCGACGCTTCGCTCGCCGATGTGCCGGGGATTGCCTTTCGGGACAAGGGTATGCGCCGCGCGACGGCGCCGGCCGGGATCATCGAGGACCTCGACGCCTTTCGCGTCGGCTGGGAGCTTGTCGATCTGAGCCGCTACAGCTATTGGGGAGATCGTCGCGCCGTCGTCGTGCAGTTTTCCCGTGGTTGTCCGCATCAGTGCAGCTATTGCGGCCAGCATCCTTTCTGGAAACGCTGGCGGCACCGCGACCCGCAGAAGCTCGCCACCGAACTCGCCTGGCTCCACCGGACCTACGGCGTCGAAGTGATCGACTTCGCCGATGAGAACCCGACCGCATCGCGGCCGGCCTGGCAAGCCTTCCTGGAGGCGCTCGTCGCCGAGAATGTCCCGCTGGCACTCATTGGCTCCACGCGAGCTGATGACATCGTTCGCGATGCGGATATTCTGCACCTCTACAAGAAGGCCGGCGTGGCGCGATTTCTCCTGGGTATCGAGAGCTACGATGACCAGACCCTGCGCATGATTCGCAAGGGCGCGACCACCGCCAACGACCGCGAAGCGATTCGCCTGCTGCGCCGGCACGGCATTCTCTCGATGGCGACCTACGTCGTCGGGTTCGAGGAAGAGACGGATCGCGACTACTGGCGGAGTCTGCGGCAACTGCTCTCCTACGACCCGGACCAGATCCAGTTGCTGTACGTCACGCCGCACCGCTGGACGCCCTACTTCCACGAGGCGGCCGACCGGCGGGTCATTCAGCCGGACCTCTCCAAGTGGGACTACAAGCATCAGGTGCTCGCGACCCGGCACATGGCGCCCTGGCGCGTCCTGCTGTGGGTGAAGTTCATGGAGGCCGTTCTCCAGGTGCGGCCGCGCGCCCTGCGGCGGGTCTTCGCGCATCCCGATCGGGCCGTCCGCGACGCCATGAAATGGTACTCGCGCATCGGCCGGCAGGTGTGGTCTTACGAGATACGGAACTTCCTCTTCCGAGACCGGTGCCGGAGGGATGGACCCACGCTGGCCGCATTCTGGGGCCGGCCACAATCAGAGCGAACGACCGGGTTGCAGGATGACCATGATCGTCAACCCGGTGCGGGTTTTCTTGAGCAGGTCCAGGCCGCGGAGGGGGCTCGTGCAGATGGCACGTGAGAATGTCGCGGTCCGGATGTCCGCCTCGAGGCCGAAGGCCTTGGTTTGTAGTGTGCTCGTAAGAGCATAGGAGGATAACGCCTTACGGCGTCACTACAAACAAGGAGGCCGACTTGGGAACTAGGCTAATCGGTCTTCGTCAGTCGGGGCAGATGGCCGGCGAGACCGACGCGGTCGTCTTTGACGAGCATCACGCCTTCGACGCCTTCGATGCCCATGATCTGCTCCAGGGCGGCGTCCACGTCCTCGACCGTCTTGACGAGATTGCCGGCCTGCGTGGCGGCGGCATCGGCCAACGCGGCGTCCTTCGCCACAATCGTTGCCAGATCGCACAAGCCGAAACTCATCGAGTGGCCCATTTTGCCCGAGGAGGAGCAGATCGAGAGCGGCGTCTCGTCCGGCTCGACCGAGAACGCCAGCCGGTCGGCCAGCTTCGCCGTGCCTGTGCCCAGGGCGACGAGGACCGGCTCCGTCGCTTTGAGATAGATGTCGCCACCATTGTCCACGATGGCCTCCTCGGCTCCGGCGGCCAGGGCCGCCTCGGCGGCGATCTGGGCCATCGCGCCGGCGACCGCCGCCATCGGGCCGACGCCTACCCGCCGGGCGGCCCAAGCCATGCGCCGGGCCACCTCCGGCGCGTTGGCGCGCAAGTCGATGGGCGCGAGCGCCGACTGGAAGGAAGGGTGCCGGGCGATGTACTCTTCGAGACCCCGCCGCTGCCGCACGATCTCGGCGACCACGACGTCGAACTGGTCGCAGCAGATGCGGAGGACCGCCTCGTGGTGCGTGAAAGTGCGATAGGTGCGTTTGCGCGGCTCGGGCATAGAAAGAATAGGACCTATGAAATCAAAACGCCGAGGCGCAGGCGTTGAAGGGGCAGACGCGGATGCAGGCGGAGCACTCGATGCACTCGGCGTCGTCGAACACCACCCGGCGTGTGGTCGGGTCGGCCAGGTGCAGGGCCTCGGTCGGGCAATGGGGAATGCATTGGCCACAGTGCGTGCAGCGATGCTCATCCCACGTCAGCCCCTTGCCGGTGCAATTGATCGTGACGTTGAAGGTTTTGACGAAATCCATGGCCCCCTGGATATCCTCCTCGGTCCCGGTCACGTCCAGCACCAGGTAGCCTTCCTCTTCCGGCGTCACCTTTGCCCGGTACACGTTGACAATCAGGTTATGGTCCTTCACCAGGTGATAAATGATCGGCTTCTCGCACTCGCATTTCGGGAAGAACAGCATCAACTTTTTTGTTACGGCTTGACTCATAGTGGATTCCCCGGAAGTTTGACGCATGTCATTGCGAGGAGCGCAGCGACGAAGCAATCTCAATCCCACGGGTGGGAGATTGCTTCGCTGCGCTCGCAATGACATATTTCACACTTCCCACTTCTTACTTTTCTCTGATCACCAGCGGTTTCATCTTGGTGTTGCGAGGCAACGGGGCGAGGGGCCGGCTCACCAGGAACTCGCCCCGGCGAACCTCGTCGGCCAGCAGATGGGCGATCTCCAGGGCCTTGTAGTACGACGACATCGAGCCGACCTCGACCTTCTGGCCCTCGACCTCGATCTGGCCACTCCGCAACTCTTCGTAATTGGCGTAGCGGATCACGCGGCCGGTTTTCTCCGGATAATCAACGCTATAGTCGGTCACGGGCGCGAGGATGTCCCGATCCCGGACACAGGTCCGCTGGAGGATCTCCTCGTTGAGGATCGGGATAGGGACCCCGACGCCCAGCGCCAGCGACACGCCGTAACCGCGCAGGCTCACGCCCCGCACGAATTCGGGCCGCATCTGCTTCATGTCGGCGGTCAGGGCCAGGGTTCCGGCCCCCTCTTTCGGCACGCCGTTGGGCGTCCGCGCGCAGGCGCCGGCGTGCTGGGTCCCCTCGGCATAGACGTGGCCCTGGGCGCCCGCCAGCCAGACGCGCGTCCCCACGCCGATGGTCTCGTAGTACGGATCGTTCAGCAGCGGCGACAACTGGCCGGCAGAGCAGTAGGTCGCGTTCTTGCGATGGGGCTCCAGCATGCCCAAGTACGTGTAAATCGTTCGATCCGAATCGTTGATCGCCACGTTGTAGTTCTGGTAGCAGTTGCGCGGGTTGACCATGATGGCCTGATTCAGGTCCTGGATCGTGAAGTACGTGCGAATCTCGCGGCGCGGATATTCGTCCGTCCCGTAGGAGAGGGCGAAGAGTTGGAGGGTCTTACCCGCGACGAGGTCCTCGATCACGTGGCCGCCGCCGTAGCGGAACTCGCCGGGATAGTACATGTTCGCGGGGTCGGCATGCCGCAGTTGCGTCGCTCCCAGGTAGACATCCACCGCCGCCACGCCCGCGTAAACGAGGACGTCCTCGATCCACGCCTCCGACATGCGAATCCGCGGCTGGGAGTGTCCGAAGTTCAGGAAGCAGCCCGACGAGCACATCGGGCCGAAGGTGGCGGTCGTGACCACGTCCACCTCCTGGGCCGCCGCCGCGACGCCCTTTTTATCGACGTAGTCCATGATCTCGTCGGCGGTCAGCACGACGGCCTTGCCCGACTCGATCCGATCGTTGATTTGCTCGTAAGTCTTCATAGTGGCGAACCGAGAGAACTCGTAGGATGGGCTTTAGCCCATGCTGCTCCGGCCCACCCAAACGCAACGTCCGCATGGGCGGAAGCCCATCCTACATACGTGAAACTCGGCGGCTATTTGCCGCTCACATCGACACACACGAAATCGCCCGCCGCGTTGCGGGCGTAGATCCGGCCGTTGGCCAGCACCGGCGAAGTCCAGCACTTGGTCGGGGGCAGGATCGCGGCCCGGGCCGTAGCTTCGAACTTCTGGGGATTGGCTTTGGCGATCACCAGCTCGCCCTTTTCGCTCATGACGATCAGCCGCCCGTCGGCGCTCATCATGAGCGAGCCTTTGCCCAGGCCCTTCTCTTCCCATTGCTGTTTGCCGTCCTGGAGTTGGACGCACTTGAAGACGTTCTCATCGAAACCGTAGGCGAATCCCTCCCGGACGACGGGGCAGTTGATCTGCATCGACATCACCTTGTTCTCCCACAGGGTCTTGGCCCCCTTGGCGCTGATTTCCAGCAGGGCACAGCCGTGCCGGTACCCCGAGGTGATAAGCATCTGGTTGCCGAGAACCACCGGGTCGGCGGCGTTAATCTCGTACATCGTCTTCCAAGGGTGTTTCCACAGTTGCCGGCCGTCGGCCTGCCGGACGACGAAGAGCGTGACCTCGCTCATGATCGCCAGGCACGGCTGTCCCTCCAGCTCGAACGGCACGGGCGTGGCATAGCCGCATTTGCCTTTGCCGCTCTGCCAGAGGGGGTCGCCGGTGTTCTTGTTCAGGGCCAGGCCCGCCGGACCCACGTTGAGCAACAGCCTGTCGCCTACGATCAGGGCCGAGCTGGAGAAGCGCCACGTCGGCTGCGCGAAGCCCAGCCCCTTGAGCTGCTTGTGCCAGAGGACCTTGCCGCCGGCCGCGTCGAGGCAGAACAGGTCGCCCATCTTGCTGAGCGTGTAGACCTTTCCCGCGTCGACGGTCGGCGTCGAGAGCGTGCCGCCTTCGTAGGATTCCGGCAGGAGCGGACACGGGTACGAGTGCTTCCAGAGCTCCCGACCGGTCGCGGCGTCGAAGCAATAGACCGTGTCGGTCTTCTTGTCGCTGTTGCCCATGTTATAGGCGCGTCCCGCGGCGACAGAAGTGGTGGAAAAGCCGGTGCCGATCGATTTTTTCCAGAGCACCTTGGGGCCCGCCGGCGGCCAGTTGGAGTTCCAATCGGTCTCCTGGCTGATGCCGTCATGGCTCGGCCCCCGGTAGCAGGGCCAATCCGCGCCCCGGGCAGGTCGGCCCATCAGCGCGCCTGCCACCAAGCCGGGCAAAACGAGAGAAACCGTCAGCCGTCGAATTATCACCATTCACATTCTCCTTGTACCGCGCGTCATGGCCCTGTCGAACTACAGGACCGGCAAAAGGCTTATTGTACCCTCAGGACCCGCCGGTACAAAGGGCCTCGTCCGCAATTGCGCGCCGCACGGAGGCGGAAATCACAAATTCGAAGCACCAAATCCGAAACAAATCCAAATGCTCACAATCCCAAATTCAAAACAGGGCAGAGCCGGCGATTGCGTTTCGGTCATTGGTGTTTTGAATTTTGGGCTTGTTTCGGATTGGGAGTTGGGAATTTCGAATTTCCGGCGGCCTTAGCCGGCGTGTACCGTGGCCTGCTCAACCGCCCGCACCAGTCCGCGCATGCGATGGCGAACCGCCTCCGGCAGGAGCCGGGGCACGTTTTGCAGCGCCGCCGTCTGCGTCTCGATCTCGAGCAGCGTGCCCAGGACGTCGGCAAAGGCGCACCAATCGGGTTTGACGGGGCTCTCGGGGTCCTTGCGGAGCCAGAGCCGGCCCTCCTGACAGGGCAGGTGCGCCGTCAGGACTCCGAAGCTGGCCGTGGAAGCGAGCAGGATGTTCTCCACGCTCAGGGCGCCGTGGTAGCGGTTCTGACGCAGGAGCCGTTGGAGGATGGAAGCCAGGTGACGAACCACGACCGCGATCACGGCGAAAGCCTGATCGGGCCGTTTCTGGAGCACGAAGCGCCACAGGTCGCTCAAGGCGAAGCCGGGCGGCAGCGGCTCGACCAGATAGGCGCTGCCGGCGGCGACGAAGAGGTCGGTGAACTGCGTGACAAAGGGTCTGGTGAAGTCCGGCGGCTCCGGGCCGGCAATCAGGGGTTCCAGCTCGAGTAACGCCTCCGCCGGCCGGAACTTGTGCAAGAGCACCGGCCGGCCGTCGCTCTGCCGGCTGGCGCGAAAGGATTGAGCCCCGGTGCAGGCACCGAGCTCGGCGGCCCCCTCGATGGCGAAATCCCGCAGCGCCGTCGTGGTGCTGACCGCCCGTGTGTGCAAGACCTTCAGTGCCATACTCCCCCGAAATTCGCCGGGCCGGCACCGCGACCGCGTCGATGAAAGCCGGACCGCTACTCGATCCGCACACCCTTTCATCGGCCGGGTCGACAGTTTTCTTTAGAGCTTCCGATGGAATGAACGCCGGTGTGTTAGAGACTCGTAACCCTGCGGCGAACTGGTGGGCACGCGGGCCATCACGATGTAGCTCGTTTCGGTATCAACAGGGAGCACGTGCCATACGCCTTTTTTCATGGCAGGTGTTCAGGAATGAGCTTTCCCTTCCGGCGGGCACGACCCGAGCGCCCACCGGGCTGGTGGACCGAGCTGTGATGGAGCGTAACGTGTTGAGGACCAGCCAACTGTGTGAAACGTGTGAGTTCTTCGCGCCGGCCCGTGGCGGCGCGGAAAAACCTACGTGGGGCCAGTGCCTGAAACTGGTCGAGGGTAAGAGCAACGGGCCTACCGGAAAGCCGCGGCCCCTGTTCACCTGGGCCGACAATCACTGCGATGACTTCCAGGCGCGACCACCATGCCCCAGCCGCCGAGGGACGGCCGGACCCTGATTGGTCGCGCGCTCATGGGCGAGAGAGTGGACATTCCCGGGCAGATTCGATAGAATGACGGGCTGGAAGTCTGGGAAAGCCACGTATCGGCGGTTGCCGCCGATTTCGATCCAAGGGAGGGAACGGACCATGAACGCCTGCAAACGATCCTGTTGGGACGCGATCCTGACCCTGGTGGCCGCCTGGCTGGTGGGAGGGGGTGGAGTTTGATGAGATCTGGATTCCGGAGCAGGTCGATTTCCGGGGTTTGGAGTCCAGTCTGAAGGAATACCTCGCGGCGGACATGAGCAGCCCGACCGTTACCGGGATCGCGCCCCGCAGTCTTCTGGCGGACTTCAACGGCTATGACCGCCAATACTCCGGCTTTGTCAGGAACGGCGTCCAGTACATCGTCTGCTGCCTGTACAGCTTCAGCGAGGGCAGCTCGTACGTGTACGCCGGTCCCAGTGAGGAGAGATTCCCGCTGGTGCTCGAGGGAGGCTGCGGCATCGTGACCGTCGTGTTTGAGGCCGACTCGAAAACCCTCGTCCACATCCATTGTCATGGCGTGGCGTGAGGTACGGACCGTCCGGCATCCGCGGTCACGGGGCGGGGAAGAGCGCGTTAATGGCGCTGTCCATTTCCTGCCCGGTGGGATACGTGAAGATGGTCGTCGTCACCGGATCGCCGCGGTCCTCGCCGCGTTTGTACCGATAGAGCTCCATCTTTTGCGGCAGCCTCGTCGCGCGGTCGATGTACACCAACCGGAAACTGCGCAGGGGTGAATCCCCCGCCTGCGGCGACGAGGGCAACTCATAGACGTCAAGGCCCTCTGGAACGCCACCGTCGATCTCACCCGCGGCGCGACGCAGCTCGGTGTCGGGAGAGACTCCTGTCATCAAGTCCCTCAGGCAGTTCGCCATGAGGCGCCGGGCCTTGCCGGGATCCAACCCGCTTGGTTGGGCGGACACACGGGGGGCGGTCTGGGACGCGAGGGTTCTTATGCGATCGTGGCCGAGATCGTACAGGACATAATCTTCCCCTGTCTTCGTCACCAGACTGTTCGACCGGCGCGCGATCCAAAACTCCTGAGTGACCCCGGCGTTCTGGTCCCGGACCACGATCCGGATGTTCTTCACCCCGGCCAGGGTTTTGTCCACGTCGCCCAGATTGGTTCCCACTACTGTCGAACCTGTCGTGCGCAGAATCGAGGCCAGGCCGGCCACGATCAGCACCAGAGCGGCCAGCGCGGCCAGCGGCCGGGCAGAGCGTCGGAGCCCGCGCAGGCCGGCGGCCGGTGCCGCTCGATCCGTCTGTCCCTCCACGGCGGCGTCGGATGGGCCGTGCAGAACCTGCACGTTGACGGGGTACGGATACCCGCCTTCCGCGTCCGGCCCGGCATGTCCGGCGTCATTTTCCGCATGGTACACGGTCACGATCTCGGAGTTGGCACGCGCGACGATTCCGTCAATCGTGCGCTGCAACGTCCGCACCTTTTCCAGGCACACCGGACAGCTCCGGACATGCCGCAGAATCGCCTTCTGCCGCGCGCTCGCCGTTTCGCGCGCGGGTGGCATGGCGCCGCTCGGAACCACGCTGTCGAAGAGGTCGGCCATCGCGACCTCGTGGCAGGCGATGCCGCCGTCTGTGTCCGAGAGGGACCCCGGAGCGGCCGGGGCAAGGTCGTCCCCCCTAGCGCACGTTTCCCGCCCACCATTCCAGGACGCGACGCGCCCGGTCTCGAGAAAACGGCCCAACCGCTTCAATTGGTCGGCCCTCAGGTGAAGCTCTCGGATGGCCGCCAAGTCCTCGGCGCACGGCGGACAATGGTCCACGTGGACCGTTACGGGCGTCGGAATCCGAATCTGGGGCGAGGCCAGCGCCAGCTCGGGCAGCCGCGGCTTGGCCTCGGCGCACGTCACGCGCTCCCCGAGCAGTTGGAACTGCTGGGCCAGGGCCTCGATCGTCTCGTCCTGCCAGGCGCCGGCAGCGCACGCAGGACGCCGGGCCTCGGCCAGGGCCTCTCTCAGGCGGTCCAGCTCCTCCCGGCACGCCGGACAGGTCGCCACGTGCCGGCGCACGATCGCGGGAACGGCTGCTTCCTCCTGGCCGAGAAGATCATAGTAGTAGACTTGCGCCTGCTCGCACAGGCGCTCGCCCTCGCACGATCTCATAGAGATCCCTCATTAAGTAGTCAACGTCTCGCGGAGCCTTCGCAGGCTCCCAGACAGATACCGGCTGACGGTCCTGGCGTTCACGCCCATCCGCGCCGCAATCTCTCCGATACTGAAATGGTCCCGGTACCGCAACACGAAGGCCTCCGCTTCCCGCTCCTGCAAATGCCGAGCGAAATAAGCGATGGTCGCGTTTCTTTCCTCCGTGTCCTCTATTAGGGCGACTCCCGCGCCCCGATTGTTGATAGGAATCCGGGTCTCTTTACTGTATTTCTTCATCGCGCGCCGGTAGGTCTGCCGCACCCGCACGGAATCGAGAACATGATGGACGATCGCCCGATAGAGGTAGCCCTTGATATTTCGCACGTCGGCGGGCACCGGCCGGTGGATCAAGGCCAGAAAGAACTCTTGAAAAAGGTCCTCGTGCCAGGATTTGTCATGTGCCTGGAAACGGATGACGGTGATGATGAAATCCCCGTATTCGTTGAAAATCGCGACGGCGCGCTCCACCGCGTCGTCGTCGTCGGGCCTGCCCCTGCTTCGATACTGTGCCACAACCGGTTGCTCCCAAAGGCAACCCCTATGCCCGCGAGGGGGGAAGAACATACTTCCCGCACAGACTATCGCACCCGTCGGGCCTAAGCTATTATTGTACCCTTTGGTCACATAATTGCAAGCTCCGGCGCTCCCAAATCCGCAACAAATTGAGAATCCTCTTCTCGTTGAAATGAAATGTCCCGAACACGTGCAAAACGCCATCCGTCGTGGCGAAGCCCGACAGCCCCGTGATGGCCTCGCCGACCAAGGCGCCACCGATCCGGGGGCTGAACACGTTCTTGCGAACCTCCCAGCCCTTGCGGCTCTCCTGCCATCGCCCCAGGCTCAGGGCCGTGCTGCCCTTTTCCCAGAAGACAACGACAGGATCTTGGGCCGATGCGAAGGCGGTAAGATCGCATGCGCTGATGGGATAGGGGCCGTGAGAATCTCCTCTCTCAAGGACGAATGACGTCAGCCCGTCGAGGGCCGGAGCCCGTCGTCAGGGGGGCCAGGCCGGGAATTCCGGCATTCCGTACGTACTCTCCGGATAGGTCAGACGGATGCTATTTCAGGTATACGATGACCCCCTATTCCTTCGGGACAGTACCTTCTCAGCCTCTTGGGACAACCAATCCTGGCCTTCGTCCAGATTACCCTGCCCTCGAATGTGTCCGCACATGGCGCATATACCTTAAGCGCCTTGATGAAATCGTTACCGCCTGACCGTATGATCGAGGGTCACTTGGCGACCCGCTGACGTGCCTGCGCAAACGTCATTCGCAGACAACGTGTTCTTACTATACGTTTGTCCTTACCCTCAACAAGCGCCAGAACGAGGTCAGCCGGCGTTCGGTCCAGGAAAAACTGCCATTGCTCCGCCTCTCCAGGGTCTTGATAACTAATAGCCCACACTGTTGTGGAGTCCTGTATGAGTTTTGCCACGGCACTGTACTGGTCTTGAAGATTCAGTGCGAGTATCACCGAGTCGCATGCCTCCATTGATGGGAATACTCCATGCTCCAAGCGAATTTCGGAATGAAAATAGGCTATCACGTAGACATCTTGCGATTCAGGCTCAACACGGCCCTGTGGAATCCTATCCTCAAACAAAATGGGGACCAAGAAGAGAAAAACACCTATCACGAATACCACCAAGGCGGACCCGCCGAGCTGAAGTTCAACGCCAAGCATCTTCACCTTGCTGGTTCCCTGTGTACCCATCTTGATGAAAAGCAGGACCCCAACAACGGCCAAGATCACACCAAACGCCATACACGAGTATGCTACTGGATGCATGGTTACATTTGCTCCAAATAAGCTACACTTCACGTTGCTTTCATACACAACTTGCTCACGGGTAGTATCATCCTTCTGTGCTCACGGGCGACTCTCAGGACCACATCCCCGATCATACAAACTAGGACAAAATGGGGTCGGACAAAATGGGGTCACACCTGGACAAAATGGGGTCGACAAAATGGGGTCACACCTACACATTTCACATTCTTCACAATCGCTTCAGTTCCTGTTCGAGCCGGGACCAGGCCTGGCGAAGCGTTCGGTCCTGGCGCAGTTTCTGCGCCACGCGGTCGCGGGCCATCGTCAGGCCGCTGAGGGACAGGCCGAAACGCCGGGCCAATGCGGTCAGACTCTCTGTGCCCCGGCAGTAGTGGCACGCGGCGTGGATCAGAAGCTGACGGGCCGGACGATCCGAGCCCCGCAACTTCCACAGGCTCTCGGGCTCGACCCCACACACTTGGCCCACGCAGCGCGCCACCGCGTCAAAGGAAAGCGCTTGCCGCGCCCGCGCGAAGGCGGGCTGCTCCCGTCGGTCCGCCGTGCGCGTGAGCACATAGGTCCGCCGCACGCGGTCGAGGAACGCCTCGGTCCCCAGGATCGTTTGCCCCTCCAGGCGGGCCAGCGGGCTGTCCAGGTCCCGCAACAAACCCTTTTCGACGTACGCGGCGTACCGTCGCATCTGGGTCGGCCGGCTCGTGCCCCAGTCCGACAACAGCAGCCCCGGATCGAACCACGCCGGTCCCGGTGACAGGCCGGTGCAGGCGGCGTAACTCGACCAGGCAAACGTACGCAGGGCTTGGCGTCGCGCCGGCACGGACGCCTGCCGCAGGGCCTTCGTCCGGACCGGATTGAGATGAACATAGCGGGAGACCTCGGCCCCGTAGGCTTCCTGCTCGATCAGATGGGCCGTGAATCGACCCTGGAAAACGTGGCCGCTGCTGCGGTGACGGCGGTTGAGGCTGATCGTGAAGGATGTCAGCAGGCTCTGCATGAAGCGGCTCAGATTCGCCTGTTCGGTCCGCAGGTACAGATGGAAGTGATTCGGCAGGCAGCAATAGCACAGCAGACGCACCTCGAATTGCGCGCTGAATTGCCCGAGCCGCGTCAGGAAGAGTTCGTAATCCGGCGGCTCGGTAAAGACCGTCTGCCGCCGATTGCCCCGATTCATTACATGGTAGTAGGCGCCGGCATACTCGATCCGCAACGGACGGGCCATAGAGAATCCCTTTCCAGAAAAGCCACGCGACAACACCCGCAAGGTACCCGCGTCCAAGGAGCGTGTCAAGTGCAGAATGTGAAATGTGTAGGTGTGACCCCCTCCTGTCTTGAAATGTGTAGGTGTGACCCCCTCCTGTCTTGTCTCCAACGTAAGCTGGATAGCGTGCTTCCCGCCACCGAGCGATTGCTGCTCAATGCGAAGTGTGGTTTGCGCCAACTCAGGGGAACCGGCGGCACTCATCTGTTATCTCCCTCCTCTATCTTGTTTATCTCGACCCTCGGACATCGAACGCCCTCTCAGGCATTGCGACCGGCGTACTCCGGCCGCACCGCATCTGTCCGGCCCACATAGGGCTCCAACACATTCGTCGCAGCTTCATCAGGGGTGCTTCGCTGGGAACGATTATGTCACATGCCGGGAGGGATGACAAAGGGAAAAAGGCAAAGGCCAAAAGCGCGGGCGTGCGACAAGATTGTGTCACAGCCCGTGGAAGGGCCAGCGGAGCACGGCGTTCGGAGTACCGCCTTCAGGCGGAAAAGACCAGTCCTACCCGCGTAAACGCGGTACTCCGAACGAATGCCGCCGATACGTCGAGTCCCGCACTATGGCGGACAAAGCAACACCGCCACTCTCTTGTCATGCACCCCAAACACGCCGAGTTCTAGGTAAAGAGTTGACAGGCGGCAGAAAATGAGCGATAATTATGAGTGTGTTCGCGAGAGAGCTCGCGGCACAACCTGGTTCATCCCGCAGCGCGGGATGGTTATGGAGTTGCGACAAGGCATGTATCTCCGGGCCGGTGGGTCGCTCTTCGAAGTCAAGAGCGATTGATTGCCCGGAGGGCCGTAAACGCCGCAAGTTCGCCAGAATAACCAAAAGGCTTCCAAGCAGCATGGGCGCGAGCGCCCATGGATTCCGGATCACGGGCAAGATGCCCGTGCTACGGTAGAGGCCTGACGCGTTGATCAGGAAGGAAAAGGGTATGCAGACTGCCTCTCCGTTCACGGCCCCTTCGGCCGAACGCACGATCCCCAAAACCGGCGCCCAGATCATTGTCGATGCCCTGCGCGCCCATGGAGTCGAGACCATTTTCGGCTACATCGGGGCGTCCGTATTGCCTTTGTTTGACAGGCTTTACGATTCGCCCATCCGGCTGGTCGTGCCCTGCCACGAGCAGGGAGGCTGCCACATGGCCGACGCCTACGCGCGGGCCAGTGGGCGGGTCGGCGTTGTCATTGCTACCAGCGGGCCGGGGGCCTGCAATCTGGTCACCGGCCTGGCCACCGCCATGATGGATTCGATCCCGCTCGTGGCCCTCACGGGGCAGGTTCGGACCGATCTGATCGGCGACGATGCTTTCCAGGAGGCCCCGACGACCGGGATCACGCGGGCGGTCACCAAGCACAACTCGATCGTCACTGACATAAAGGATTTGGCCAGAACGATTTACGAGGCTTTTCACATCGCCTCGACCGGCCGGCCCGGTCCGGTTCTGGTCGACATTCCGGCGGACCTCGAATTCCAGAAGCATGGCGGCGATGGACCGATTCGCGTCAACCTGCCCGGCTACAAGGTCCCCAAAAACGGCCATGCCAGGCAGATTAGCGAGGCGGCGGACGCCATGAACCGGTCCGAGCGGCCGGTGCTGCTGGCGGGCGGGGGCGTCATCACGGCGAACGCCTCCCAGGAGTTGCGGGACCTCGCCGCCAAGGCGAATCTGCCCGTGGCGATGACGTTGATGGGCTTGGGCAGTTTCGACCAGCGGCGGCCCGAATCGCTGGACATGCCCGGCATGCACGGGGCACCCTACGCCAATTTCGCTATTCAGGACTGCGACCTGCTGATCGCCGTGGGGGCACGATTCGACGACCGGGTGACCGGGAAGCTGGAGGCTTTTGCCCCCAAAGCCAAGGTTATCCACATTGACATCGACCCGTCGAATATCGCCAAGACCGTCCCGGCCGATATCCCCATCGTCGGCGACGCCAGGGTCGTTCTCGCCGCCTTGGCCGAGTTGGTGGAATATCGGGAGAGAGCGGCGTGGTTTGCCAAGATCGCCGATTGGAAACAACGCTATGCGGTGGACTATGACCGTGCCGCCGCCACGATCAAGCCGCAGTATGTGATTGAGGAGCTGTGCCGCCGGACTGAAGGTGAGGCGATCGTCACTACCGGCGTGGGGCAGCACCAGATGTTCGGGGCCCAGTTCTATAAGTTCAGGTATCCCCGGCAGTTCATTACCTCCGGCGGCCTCGGCACGATGGGCTTCGGCCTGCCCGCCGCCATTGGGGTCCAGATCGCCCGGCCGGACGCCCTCGTGGTCGATATCGACGGCGACAGCAGTTTCAATATGACGATGGCCGAGTTGAGCACGGCCGTCCAGCACGAGCTGCCGATCAAGGTTTGCATTCTGAACAACGGCTTCATGGGCATGGTCCGGCAATGGCAGGAGCTGTTTTACCATAAACGCTATGCCTACAGTCACTTACGGAACCCCGACTACGCCGAATTCGCGCGGGCGGTCGGCGCCGTCGGCATTACGGTGCAGTCGAAAGACCAGGTCGGTCCCGCCCTGGCGCGGATGCTTCGCGAGGACAAGCCCTGCGTGGCGGATTTTCACGTCGAGGCCCAGGAAAATGTGTGGCCGATCGTCCCGGCGGGCAAGAGCCTCGACGAAATGCAGGGCCTGCAGGTGCTCCAGAATGCGATGTGACCGGCGACAGTCCGTCCCGAGCGAAGCTCGGCACATAGGTCCTATCGGTCCTATTCGTCCCATAGGACCGATAGGACGAATAGGACCTATGCGCTTCGCGGCTTGGGCCGCGAGGATTTCAGGACCGCCGGCCAAGAGCCGAAGTAATTGACGCAAGGAAATTGAACGCGATATGATCCGGACCCTTCACGGGTCCCATCCGAAAGGAAAGAAGATGTCTTCTGAGTCTCATCCGCCGGCCCCAACCGCCGAGGCCGGCTGTACCGTCAAAACCGGCGCCCAGATCGTGGTCGATACCCTCGTCGAGCTCGGCGTCGAAACGATGTTCGGCTATACCGGCGGCGTGGTGTTGCCCCTCTTCGACCGGCTGTACGATGCCCCGATCCGGTTCATCATCCCCCGGCACGAGCAAGGCGGCTGCCACATGGCCGATGGCTTTGCCCGCGCCAGTGGCAAGGTGGGCGTTGTTATCGCTACCAGCGGTCCCGGCGCCTGCAACCTGACCACCGGCCTGGGCACCGCCATGATGGACTCGGTCCCGCTCGTGGCGATCACCGGCCAGGTCCGCACCGACTTGATCGGCAACGACGCCTTCCAGGAGGCCGACACGACCGGCATCACCCGGCCGGTCACCAAGTACAACTCCATCGTCAAGAACATCAACGACTTGGAGCGGACGGTCCGCGAGGCCTTTCACATCGCCTCCACCGGCCGCCCCGGCCCGGTCCTGGTCGACGTGCCCGTCGATATCTTCGTCGGCAAGTGCCAGTGCAACGGCAAGGCCGCGATCGACCTGCCCGGCTACCGGATCCGCACCAAGGGCCACGCCCGCCAGATCTCGATGGCCGCCGAGGCGATCAACAAGGCTGAGCGGCCCGTGCTCTACGTCGGCGGGGGCGTCGTCAGCAGCAACGCCAGCGAGGACTTGCGGGCTTTGGCCGAGAAGGCCCATCTGCCCGTGACCATGACGCTGCTGGGCCTGGGCACCTTCGACCAGCGGAAACCCGAGTCGCTCGACATGCTCGGCATGCACGGCTCGGCGTACGCCAACTACGCGGTCCAGGAGTGCGACCTGCTGATCGCCATCGGGGCCCGGTTCGACGACCGCGTCACCGGCAAGGTCGCCACCTTCGCCCCCCACGCCAAGGTCATCCACATCGACATCGACCCCTCGAGCATCTCAAAGAACGTCCAGGTCGATATCCCGGTCGTCGGCGACGCCCGACACATCCTGACCGAGTTGATGAAAGAGATCGAGTACCGCGAGCGCGGTCCGTGGTTCGCCAAAATCGCCGAGTGGAAGAAGAAGCACCCCTTCCGCTACGACAAGCGGGCCAAGACGGTCAAGCCGCAATACGTCATCGACGAGATCTGCCGCCAGACGAAGAACGAGGCGATCATCACGACCGGGGTGGGTCAGAACCAAATGTGGACGGCCCAGTTCTACAAATTCATCAGGCCCCGGCAGCTCATCAGTTCCGGCGGCCTGGGCACGATGGGTTTCGGCCTGCCCGCCGCCATCGGGGCCCAGATCGCCCGGCCGGACGCGACCGTGATCGACATCGACGGCGACCACAGCTTCAATATGACGATGACGGAGCTCGCGACCGCCGTGCAGTACGAGCTGCCGATCAAGGTCTGCATCCTGAACAACGGTTACATGGGCATGGTCCGCCAGTGGCAAGAGCTGTTCTACAATCGCCGCTATTCGTGCAGCTACCTGAAGAACCCGAACTATGCCGATGTCGCCCGGGCCCTGGGGGCCGTCGGGATTACCGTGGACAAGAAGGAGGACGTGCCGAAGGCCGTCACGCAGATGCTCGCCGAAAAGCAGCCCTGCGTGGCCGACTTCCGCGTCGAGCGGGAAGAAAATGTTTGGCCGATGGTCCCTGCCGGCAAGAGCCTCTCCGATATGGATGGCCTGTCGATCCTGGAAAGCATGGCGTAAATCGGTGGTCAGTGGTCGGTTGCCAGTTGCCAGCAGGGCAAGAAGCAGCCAGCGGCCCCGGGAGTGGATGGAATATGAAACACATCATCAGTGCCTTGGTTGAAAATAAGCCGGGTGTCTTGGCCCACGTCGCGGGCATGTTCGCCGCCCGCGGCTTCAATATCGATTCGCTGGTCGTCGGCCGGACCGAGGACCCCAACCTCAGCCGGATGACGATTGTCGTCCTCGGCGACGACCGCATTGTGGAGCAGGTCCGCAAGCAGCTCGCCCGCATCATTCCGGTGGTCAAGGTCCAGGACTTCGCCGGCAAGCCGGTCGTCGCGCGGGACCTGATGCTGATCAACATCGCGGTCCCGCCGGAGAAGCGGCCGGAGGTCTTCGCCCTGATCGAGATGTTCCGGGGCCACGTCGTCGACATCGGCCAGAAGTCCGTGATGGTCGAGGTCAGCGGCCCGGAGACGAAGATCGAGGCCTTCATCGACGTGTGCCGGCCCTACGGCATCAAGAACGTCGCCCGCACCGGCACCATCGCCATGCCCCGCCAAGGCACCAGCGGCGAGGATTGACCGGAGTCCGGAGGACGGAGAACAGAAGACAGAGGACGGCACCGGACGCCATGTCTATTACCACGGCGCAAGGTATGTTCATCTGTCGGCCATGAAGCCCTCGCGCGTCCAAGGTTACGCCAGGGAGCCAGATTCGAGATCCAAATCTCGAAACTCGAAACAGGCACGAGGGACCTAAACTCAAAACTCAAAACGCCTCGGGCCGGCGCCGCGTTTGGTGCTTCAAGTTTTGGATTTGTTTCGGATTTCGTGCTTCGGCAACGCGATCACGGACTGGACGGGCGTGGTCATCACGGTCCTGGCGACCAAGTGCTCCTGACCAAGAAGCTGATCGAGCCCGGCTCCAAAGAAAGCCACGACGAGGGTTGACCGGAGGATGATGCCCGCTGTCATGTCCAGGTGCCGGGTGGCACGGCCCAACCACATCCTGAGCACCACGAATGGATCGTTCGCCCGAGGATGTCGGCCGGTAGTACCGTCATCCGATCCGCCGTCGTTTGCCCGGTGGCCTGTCCCGGAGATTCTCAGGCGGAGCCGAAACGACGCGAGAGCCCAAGAACCACCAAGTCGGCCGCCTTCTTCGGGTCCCTCTCGGAGAACAGTTGCCGGTTCTCCGCGAGCGACAGACCATTGTCAGGCCACTTGGGCCCACTGAGGGCATGACTCCGGAACAAATCGAGCACGCCCTTCGGGGTCAGCGGCAGATCCGTATGCGGCGGCGGCCGGAACACGTATTCCCATTCCTCCAGAAGGTTGTCAAACGGAGTCCAATCGACGCCTTTGGGCCGGAAGAGTGACTGTGGGTCGCCCGACCACGGGCGGCGGAGAGCCAGTAGGCTGCCGACTTCTCTGACAAAACCGCCAACACCGCCACACAAGTAGACGGGCCGGCCCAGTGTCAGCGCGAGCATGATCTCCTCGGCGATCCCCGGCAACCGTCCGCTGAAGCCCCGGGTCTTCCCCCCAATGGCCACCATCGCCACATGGGTCTCCGCCATCTGAAGCCGCATCCGGAACAGAATGATGGATTGACTGAGCCGGTCCCACACGGTACCTCGAACGGGGGCGCCGCCACGCGGATGGGGGATTCTCCGGCGCTCCTGGGCCGTGATTCCGGGAACAGACTCACGCTGCATCGCGGGATCGAGGCGCTCTGTGACGGTCCTGGACTGATGGAACTCCGCGGGAGGAAACCAGCGAAAACGAAGCCGGTCCTCCTCTTGGCCGGGCTTGGGCCGGGAAATCTGCTTCTGCCGCAGGGTAGGAGCCCAGGCTTCCGCTTCGTCGCGGAGAATCGTGGTTAGATTCGGCTTCCCCGGCCTCGCTGGGGCGCCACCGTAGGCCAGCGTCGCACCGGCACGCCACAGCGCCTCGGCGAGGACTTTCCAATGGGGCTCCATGTGTTTCTGGTCGGGCGTCAGCGCACCCCCACACAGTTGGATACCTCCGCCCACGTGCCCCGGGTCCAGGACCCCTCGATCCACGTGAAGGTCGATCAGGTGGTCGGGGGGAAGATGGCCCCGCGCCAGGATGTGCCGCGGCGGCTTCGTCCCTGTGGGTCTCACGTTCTTGGACGCCATCTCCACCACGGCCTCGATCGAGCGTGCTCCATGCCGGTACCGGCCCACGTGCAGGAGTGTGCTCTGGAGATCGGACGTGAGCTCCATGTGCTCCTTCTCGGGAAGACCGAGGTTCTGGGCCTGCCGGGTAAGCTGATTATGAAGCACCAGGGCCCGCCGGATTTCTGTGTACGTGGGATCGTTCACGCCCCGAACATCGAGGTACCCGCGCAGACGGCTGACAAAATCGGGTCCCTTGGCCAGCTTGAACCGCCGGGACCGGCGTGCCCCGAATTCGGCGAATCGGTGGGCGGTACCGCCCGCGAAGACGTGGATCGCCCGATAGAGGGTCCTGGTCCAACCGTCCACGATCCACTCCCCATCATTCATGGCGGCCAGGAACCAACTCAGCCAGCCCAAGGGGACTCCGGCGCGGGCCGTGTCGAACTCGTCGAAGAGGATGAAAGGCACTTCGCCTTTTCGCACTTCGCGCGCGATCTCCGCCAGCCTCAGGCCCAGCGCCCGCGCATCGGGAACTTGCGTCAGGTTGACGGTGCGGAACAGGAGCTTCTCCTTCCACTTTTCCCGGTTCTTGTCCTCGCCCGCGGCGGCCCACACCTCGCGGGCCGCCGTTGTCTTGCCGCTTCCGGGCGGGCCAAAGATGGCGAGACAAAGGGGACGTTGGTGCTGTTCGTGGTCCAGATATCTGGTGATGAGCATCTTGAAGGCCTCGAACTCGGCGACCTCCTCAGGTGTCAACAGCCACAGTTTCCCAAAGGGCCGAGCTTTTAGGGGTGGGTCCCCAAGAAAGGTACCGGGGCCCTCGCGCACGATTCTCTTGGCGATTTTCAGTTCATCCGCTTTGTCCATGGCAGCCTCCGAAGTCCGTCGGCGTTCTCTTGCTCTCCAGTATCCCGGCGGCATCTTAACCGGGCCTGCGCCGGGTGACAAGGACAAAGAGTGAAAAGCGACACGTGACAAGGGATTAGAAGGGTAGCCTCCGCGTCTTCCCCGCGGCTGTGAAGACCGAGCAACGACGGCAACGATGCTTTGGGCCCCGCACGCCTGGTTCCATCCGAGCGGCGCGGGACTTCAGGGGCTTGTCAATGCCTCCAGCTTCTCGATCCAGCCGTGGAAGTGTGGGCACTGCGCCCGCATCACGTTCAGGCCGATGCTCTGACTGATACGGACTCCATCCAGGACTTTGGCGTAACCCGGATTCAGTCCCTTGATCCTCTTGGATGGGGCTGTCTGCTGGCTGTCATTGATTTCTTCGGGCGAATGAAACTGGTCTGCGATACCGTGAATCGGCGCATCGTCGGCCAACTCCAGGCCATCTGCCAGGACCTTCGGGTCGCTGAATAGAAGCGCTTCGAACTCGTGCATCTGAACGTAGGGGACAAACCGCGCGCAACTGAACCTGGCGCCCAACTGGCTGGAGATATCGGCCAACATCGCTTCCTCGACCATAACGCCTCTCTCGACGAATGGCTTGCCTCTCGCTTCCTTCCGTTTCGGCCAATCGGGGGGCATGCCGTAGTAATCAAACATGGTCGTGCAGAAGGCGTGCGCCTCCTGCTTCAGCGTAAGGAGGATCTCCCGTTGGGCGAGAGGGTACTTACAGATACCGCTTTTGTGTCCGGGTTTCCCGAGCCGCCTTGGAAAAAGATAGATTCCGCGCGGAGTGAAATACGGCAGGAGGACCTCCCGCGCGAATGTCTCCTCCGCTTCCCCTTCGACCAGAACGTGGACCCTAACCATTCGAGGGTCTCCCGCCGAATATGTTCTTCTCCCACAGCTCGCCGAGAGAGTAATCCTTCCGCCACTCCTCCAACTCGGCAGAGGACAGCCGCTTGAAGGTGGACGCGCCGTCCTCACGCTCCACGACGATGACATCCTCGGCTTCGAAGTTGTCCAGCAGCGGCGCGGATTGTGTGGACACGATCACCTGCGTCTTCGTGGCGGCCTTCTTCAGCAGTTCCGCCAGCAGAGTAAGTGCGTAGGGATGCAATCCCAATTCCGGCTCATCCAGAAGGACCGTGCTGGGCGGATTGGGTTGCAGGAGAGCCGTGGTCAGGGCGATAAAGCGCAGCGTGCCATCCGAAAGCTGCGTCACAAGGAACGGATAGTCGCTGTCCTTCTGTGTCCATTCAAGCTGAAGGGTCGTGTCGCCGTTGGAGGGTTTGGGCCTGAATTTGAAATCGTCAAAGAAGGGCGCCGCCAGACGCACTATGTCCCTGATCTTCTCATACGCGCTTTGATGCTGATCGCGCAGCATAAGCAACAAGGCCGCAAGGTTCCCTGCATCGGGACGCAGATATTCATTATCCCGCACCGAACGGGTCCGCCGAATGAGCGCTTCATCACTGGTATCGTGAAGATGATAAACAAGCCATCTCGCTATCGAATCGGAGATGGGTCTTGATGTCCTCCAATTCGCGGTGGGCTTTCGCTGTTCGCCCAGTTTGCACTCGTAGTGCCCTGTCCCAAGGGAGACATTGACTGACGGCGCCTTGGCATCTCCGTCGAAGTGGATGCGTTCGTCAGCGAAGACGAGGCTGGCGCGGAGCGTTGGCTCCAGCCTGATTTCGTATCCAGTCAGCCCGAAATGCAGATACGCATATATCTCCTTGGTCACCTTGGGGCCCAGGAATAGATGGTCATCGGCCCCACCCTTCTTGGCCACATAGACGCCGAGCCTGCCCTCCACGGCCTCGCGCAAGAACGTGAAGAAGCTGACGAAATTGCTCTTGCCCGCGCCGTTCGCCCCAATGAGGATATTCAGGCTTCGCAGGGGGAAGTCCTCCAACTCCCTGATGGACTTGAATCCTCTCAGCGTGATCTTGTCAATTGGCTGACCCATCGTCCTGAACCCCATTCGTTGCCTGCGGCTTTGCCTTCAACGCGATAACGGATTTAGTAGATACGATTGCTTCTGTGGCGTCAAGAGCGGATAATATCCCCCTATGAAGAAGTCGCTACGCCATCTGCCCAAGCACAAACGCGATGAGCTCCAGCGCGTCACCGGGATCATCCTCGACGAGTGTCCGACCGTCCTGATGATCATCCTGTTCGGCTCCCACGCCCGGGGCGACTGGGTCGAGGATCGGCATGTCGAGGACGGGATCCTGCACGAATACATGTCGGACTTCGACATCCTCGTCATCGTCCGGTCCTACAAGATCGCCAACAACACCGACACCTGGCGTCGCGCCGAGGCCCGGGCCCACCGGCTGGTGCCGACCTGGACGACCCTGATCGTCGAATCCATGGAGAGGGTCAACAAGGCCCTGGCCCGCGGCCAGTACTTCTTCCGCGACATCAAGAAAGAAGGCGTCCTGCTTTACGATAGCGGCGAATTCGAACTCGTCCGCCCCCGCCAGCTCGACCCCAGAGAACGCCGGGGGCTCGCCCGAGCCCACTTCAAGCAGTGGTTCACCAGTGCGAAGGAGTTCTACGTCCACTTTGAGTTTGCTTTCAGAAGGCGCACCTACAAGATTGCCGCCTTTCTGCTTCATCAAGCCGTCGAGCGTTTCTACGCCGCCGTGCTGTTGGTCTTCACCAATTACAAACCGAGGATCCATGACTTGGAGAAGCTCAGTCACATGGTCGCCGGCCACGATCCGGCGTTTCTGACGGTCTTTCCGAAGGCCACGCCCGAGGAGAAGGAGTGTTTCGACCTCTTGCGGCGTGCGTATGTGGAAGCCCGGTACAACCCTGCCTACAAGATCACGAGGGCCCAGCTTGAATACCTCGGCGAGCGAGTGAGAAAGCTCCAGCGCCTGACGAAGAAGATCTGCGAAGCGAAGATCGAATCCTATCTATCTGCGTGAAGGAATCGGGCCAGTTCCTTTGGCTATGGATGGCCGGAGGCGGCAGGCCGTAACTGACGCCCGGCTCCCGGCCCCTTCTTCCAGGATATTGCTGGGTGCAGGAAACGCTGTCGTGATAGCCAATCAGTGGTATAATAGACTCGGTAGTTCTCAGAGAGCTGAACATGAAACGCATGCGTGTCTATTTTGATACCTCCGTCCTGGGCGGCTGTTTCGACAGAGAGTTCCAGGACGCCAGCCGGCAATTGGTTCAGGCTGCCCACGCCGAACAGATTCTGCCCTTGCTCTCGGAAATCCTCCTGCGGGAATTGACGGAGGCCCCCACGAACGTCCAACAACTGCTGTCTCGCCTCCTGCAGGGCGAGGTCGGACGGTTGGAGATCAACGACGAGGCGGTGGAGCTGCATGAAGCCTATCTCCGCGCCGGCGTCGTACCTCCTCGCTATGCCGATGACGCTCTCCACGTGGCGCTGGCGACCGTGGCCCGCGCGGATGTTCTCGTTTCCTGGAATTTCAAGCACTTGGTGAACCCGGTCCGGGTCCGGGCTTTCAATGGCGTCAATATTGCCCAGGGCTACGGGCCCATTATCATCATGACCCCCTCCGACATCGTCGGATTATTGGAGCAGCCCGATGAGACCGCGTAAGGCCTTCGATTGCGTTGAGATGAAGCGGAAGATCCAGGAGAAGATCCACGAAGAGACGAAGGATCTCAGCCGGGCCGAACTGATCGACTACTTCCACCGCCATGCGCGGACCGGCCCCTTCGCGGATTTGTGGAAGAAGCCCGGCAAGAGAGTCCGGGCGGCGACGCCAACCAGGCGCGCGAAACCCTAACCGGGTGGGCCGGAGGCTGTAGCTGATCCCGTCTTGCCGACTACCGGCTACTGATGCCGACAAGTGATTGTCGTCCGCAGATTTCGCCGATCTTCGCAGATTCAATTCGGGACTGGAAATCATCATCCTCAGGCAGTCCTTATCCGAAAAAGTGCCTGACACGAATGGCATGAAGATAAGGTATGGGAGGCCAGCCAAACCGCGGTTTTCGGCCTCGGAACGCCATCATCTGTGCGGAGAAATGGCTTAACTTCATGCCATTCGTGCCTGACACCGTCCCATTCCCCCAGGCGAGAATCTGAAGTGTGTACGTGCGACTCCAGACTCCCGTCAACCCTCCTTCCTCAGCCATCTGGCCATCAACGGTACCACTAACCTCCGCTCGCCGCCGGGGGCTTCCGTCAGCAGTTGCCGGCGCTTCAGCAGGCGAGAGACCTCGGCATCGGCGGGCGGTGGCTGGGTCTCGCACCGGGCGAACTTCCCCAGATACTCCCATTCGCCGGAAGCGTCCCGGCATTGGGAGCGCAGCAAATGATGGAACGCGTTCCGCCCGCGCAACACGCTTTCGTCCAGTGCCCGCTCCAGCATCACTGCCGGCAACGGCTTCACGTCCCGCGCGGACTCGTTCGCCAGCGTCACGGCCGTCTCCGCGATCAATTGCACGAAGTAAGGCCACCCGCCCGACTCGGCGTGGGTCCGTGTGATGCCGTCGTCGCCCCAGAACTCCCGCCAGAACAGCGCGGATTGCGTCTTGTCCTCGTCGCGTAAGGCTGAGTGCTGGAGCGGCTGAGTGAGCAGCAGGCGTGTCTCCTCCGCCGTGAACAACGGCACCTCCAGCGTCCGCACGCTGATGAGATACGAGGTCCAGTCCGCACCAACCAGTTCGGTAATATCCGCGTTGCCCGTGAAGGCCCAGATGATGCACCGGTGCGACT
>Ga0315289_10001889_pt1 | contig 32482 bp, 27 predicted proteins | sample YL17G11_40_MG_FD_203452 | JGI IMG/M metagenome (GOLD analysis project Ga0315289, IMG submission 203452) | Sediment microbial communities from Yellowstone Lake, YNP, Wyoming, USA - YL17G11_40 | ecosystem: Environmental > Aquatic > Freshwater > Lake > Sediment | place: USA: Wyoming | collected... | reverse complement strand
ATCAGCTATGAAGTGGGGAAGCAAAGTCACCGCCAGTGCCGTTTCGATCGCCGCCATCGTCCTGTCCGTCCTCGCCAATTGGAAGTGGCATTAGCCACTGTCCCGACACCAACCCAGGAGGTATCAGCTATGAAGTGGGGAAGCAAAGTCACCGCCAGTGCCGTTTCGATCGCCGCCATCGTCCTGTCCGTCCTCGCCAATTGGAAGTGGCATTAGCCACCGGAGTGGAGGAGCCGCTAGAATCGCGAAGCAAGTAGTTTGACAGCAAGGGATTGCAGGTGACAATTGGTGTCCAGGGTGCATGATCATTGGCTTCAAGCGGAGGAAGCATCTTGGTGAGAGAGAGACTGCCCTGGACCGGCGTCCTATACATAGCGTTGGTAGTTGTTGCCGCTGTGGGAACTGCTGTTGTGGGGTGGTCTCTCCGTGGGACGAGCGCTCCAATCAGCGTTGTCTGGTTTGTGCTGGTGCTTGTGTTTATCGTTCTAGCCGACGTCTACCCAATCGTCGTTTTCGGCTATGGTAGAGAGGAGACAGAGGTCACGCTCTCGCTGGCCCTGACGTTCGCGGTGGCGTGCATCTGGCTTCCCGTTCCCGGCATGGTCCTGGCTGTCCTGGGGACGATCGCGAGCGACCTGATTGGCCACAAGACGCTGGAGAAGATAGTCTTCAATGCTGGTCACTACGCGATCACAGTGGGAGGTACCAGCACCGTATACGGGTGGCTTAGATCCCCTGATGCAGGATTCCTTGAAGGACGGAACCTGCTGGCGATTCTCATGTGTGCCGCCTTCTACTTCATTGCCGACTCTCTCGTGTTCTCTGGATTGTTTTCAAGCCTTACTCACCAGAGGTGGCCGAGAGTGCTTGGTTCATTCGTCAGGCAGAGCTGGCTTAACTCGGCCGCACTCATTCCACTTGGAATGGCTCTTGCTGCGTTGTTTCGAGTCAATCCCATCGCCATACTCCTCATGTTGCCGACGTTCCTGCTTCTCTATGCCGCGTTGAAGCGGGGGCAGGCGCTCCGCAACCAGACGCAGACGATACTGGAGAAGCTGGTTGATGTTCTTGAAAGCAAGAGCCCCGAGACCGCACAGCACTCGAAACGCGTGCGAGCGTGGGTTGAAGATATGTGTCATGAGCTTGGCATGGAGAGTGGCGAAGCAGACATGGTACTGCAGGCTGCCGTGTTGCACGACCTGGGGAAGGTCGGGCTGGACGACAGCTTGCTGCGCAAACCTGGTCTCAGTGCGGAGGAGTTCCATCAGATCATGGGACACTCCGCGGTGTCTGCTGGCTTGCTGGAAGGGCTGACGCTGTTCCAGGGTGGGCGGGATATCGTCCTGCACCACCATGAGCGATATGATGGCAACGGTTACCCGGACCATCTCGGGGGCGAGAACATCCCTCTTGGTGCGCGCATCATTGCCGTTGCAGATTCGTTCGACGCCATGGTGAGTATGCGGCCCTACCGGGCCAAGAGCCTCACGGTCACCGGGGCTCTGAAGATCCTGGACGACGAGCGCGGGGCACAGTTCGATCCAGAGCTCGTGGTCACATTCGCAAAGATTGTTCATGCACACCTTGAGATAGGAGACATGACCAATTTTCCTTCCGCTGTGCAGGTCGACTCGACGGACGAAGTCAGCATCGCAGCGGGCGTTCAAGTCTAGTATGCTCATTCTGGCTGTCCTGGGTGTTGCACTGGTTTCCAGTCTGCTCACCGGGGGAGGGCTGGAGTATGCCCGAAACTGGCAGCTCAAGGGACTGTGGATGGCTCTGGGAGCGTTTGCGGTCCAGACAGCTCTGTTCACTCAGTGGGGAACAGGTTTCGTCGGCGAGGTGCTTGTCCTTGTCGTTTACGTCGTCACGCTGAGCACTTTGGTGGCGTTTCTGGTCACCAACCGGCGCGTTCTGGCGTTCTGATTCTCTTGGTCGGGCTGATGCTCAACATGCTTGTTGTCAGTGCCAATGCTGGACGGATGCCTGCTTCTGTGGCGGCATTTGCTGGAGCGGGCCGCGTCGAGGAGGTGGATTTGCTGCGACTGCGTGGAGCAGCTGCCAACTGCGTCCTGATGAGTGATTCCACAAGGCTGAACATGCTGGGGACAAGATCGTGATTCGGCTGGGTGGGTCGGTCGGTTCAGCGTACAGCGTCGGTGATCTGGTTGCACTTGCTGGTGAAGCTGAGGTCGTGTTTGGCGTGTTGAGAGCGAAATCGGCATGTCATCAATCGGAAGAGAGGGTGTGACTGGCCTGCTTTCATCATACCGACGGAAACTGCTTGGGATCTCTACCATATCGAAGGAAACTGGGGTGCGAAAATGATGGCTGAAAACGCGTTTCTTGTGAGTGATGCTGTTCCAGCAGGGGAAGGCTGACCGTGTTTGTTCTTGTCGTTCTCGTGTGTGCCCTCTGTCTGAGTCTGGCTACCGGCGGACGGCTGCGCTACATCGAGAACCTCCACCTGAAGGCTCTGCCTCTCGGAGTGGGGGCGTTCGTGGTTCAGTTGCTCATTTTTACGTCCCGCGGGGAATCGCTGCTTGGCGCGCTGCTTCCAGGAGTCTATGTCCTGACCCTCCTCATGGTCCTGGCGTTTCTGCTGGTGAACCGCAGGGTTTTTGGCGTTCCGGTCCTCCTGACCGGGCTGATGTTCAACATCCTTGTCATCGGCGCAAACCAAGGGCGTATGCCGGCTGATCCCGAGGCACTTATCGCCACTGGACAGGGTTCTCACGCAGAGGAGCTGCTCAGGAATGGCACCGCAGCCAACGTTGTTCTCATGACTGACCGGACGCACCTCAATTTTCTGGGAGACTATATCGTCCTGCCGTTTCTCGGCGACGTGGGTTCAGCCTACAGCGCGGGCGATCTCCTGGCTCTTGCGGGAGAAGCCGCTCTGGTGTATGGGATGGTACGAGCGGACAGAACAGCGCACACTGGTTCAACTGAGGACCGGCTTCCCGCACCCCGAAAGTAGTCCCGGGTCTTCTGCCCCGGTGGGTTACCTGTCGCTTCGGTCGTTCGTGCCGTATACTCTTGTTGGAAACAATGTGCTGACACAGGAGGTGCGCAATGCGCATCCGGGAATTGTACGATCTCATCGATACGGTAGCCCCGTTTCGGCTGCAGGAGGAGTATGACAACGCAGGACTGATCGTCGGTTCAATGGACGACGAGGTACGTGGGGTCCTCCTTTGTCTGGATGTCACGCACGAGACGGTCGAGGAAGCGGGCCGGGTTGGCGCCAATCTCATTCTGTGCCATCATCCCCCCATCTTCGGGGCGATCAAGAAGCTGGACCCAATCCAGCACTCGGCGCTGTTGGCCGCCATTCGTATGGGCATGGCTCTGTTGGCAGTACACACGAATTTCGACGTTGCGCCGAACGGTCTCAACACATTTGTGGCGCGTCGGATGGGCCTCACTGACCTGCGTATCCTTGAGCTTCACGAGTCGGAACGGTTGTACAAAGTTGTCACGTTCGTTCCTCCCGAGTTCAGGGAACAGGTCCTGGAGGCGATGTTTGCCGCCGGGGCAGGGCATACCGGCTCCTATTCGCGCACGTCGTTCCGGGCCGCTGGGACGGGCGGGTTCGTGCCTGACCCTGGGGCTCACCCCTTCGTGGGTGAGGAGAATGCCATGACCAGCGTGGCGGAGGACCGCGTCGAGACCATCGTGTCCGGCCGGGACCTGGCATCTGTCCTGAAGGCCCTGCGCGGGGCTCACCCATACGAGGAGCCGGCAGTCGACGTTTTCGAGGAGCATCTTCCTGGGAGCCCAGTTGCCGGGTTCGGACACATGGGGAGGCTTCCTCATGTCATGGATCCGAAAGAGTTCGTCGCGTTCGTCAAGTCGTTCTTCGTGCTTTCGGTGTTGCCGGTGGCGGGGACTCTGCCGGAGGCCATCGAACGCGTGGCCTTCTGTTCCGGATCAGGATCGTCGCTTCTCCCGGCTGCAAGCAGAGCGGGAGCCCAGGTACTGATCACGGGGGATGTCACGTATCACGGGGCGCTCGACGTGTCTCAGAGCGGAGGCTGTGTAGCCATTGTCGACCACTACAGCTCTGAGCGTTTCTTCGCGGCTGCGATGGAGGAGGCGTTGCGGAGCGCGGCAGGGGACAGGGAGTTACCGCCACTACACCTGTCGACCGCGGACTATCAGCCCGTTAGATTCTGGTAGAAGGGGCAGCAAAGAAAACAGCCCGAAGCGCGATTGCGGTCCGGGCCGTTTTCGAAGGAGGGCATGTAACCGATAACGAAGTTATCGATTACACCGCTACTATACGAAATGCCTGACTTTTGTCAATGGCAACGTTTGCATACTTGGCGGTGGCCGTGGACAGCATGCCTGCAGACTGCGTATCAGTGAGTGTTTCTGTGTTGAACGGCCTCTGAATCGTGCTATTGTTTTGTCATGAAGAGAGAGGACAACGTTTCGGTCGAGCAGTTCGGGCGTTCCACGTGGCTAGAGATCGATCTGGCCTGCGTACGGGGCAACTATCATGTCATCCGTGAGATGGTGCCGGCGAAGACCCATATGCTGTGTGTCGTCAAGAACGATGCCTATGGGCATGGCGCGGTGCGTGTGGCGCGGGTCCTCCAGGAAGAAGGCGCCGACTGGTTCGCGCTTGCTACGCTGGAAGAGGCTCTTGAGCTTCGACGGGCTGGTATCAAAGGCCGCATGCTCGTGTTTGGCTATGTCCCCGCATCAGGAGTCCAGGAGGCAATCGCTCAAGGTATTGCGCTCAGCATCCCCAACGACGATGTCGCACGCGAACTCGTTGGAGCAGCTGCCGGAAAGCAGCTGACGGTCCATCTCAAGGTGGATACGGGCATGGGAAGAGGCGGCGTTCTTGCGGAAGGGGCGCTGGACGTGCTGCACAAGCTGAACGGGATGAAACGTCTTGAGGTAGAGGGGATCTATTCGCATTTTTCCTGTGCGGACTCGGACGAATCCTACTCCTCCATGCAACTGCGCAGGTTCGAGAAAGTCCTCCATCAGTCGACCGTGGAGGGCATACGCCCTCCTGTTGCCCATTTCTGCAACTCGGCCGGCATCCTGACCATGAAGGCTGCGACCTTTGAAGGGGTCCGTCCGGGGTTGCTGCTCTATGGTTGTTCGCCCATCGAGGGCGTGCCGATTGCGGGATTGCGGCCAGCAATGTCGATGAAGTCCCGGGTGATAGCGTTCAAACAGGTTCCTGCCGGCTACGGCATCAGCTATGGGCGCAGCTATTTGACCTACAAGCCGACGACGGTGGGAATCCTTCCAGTGGGCTACACGGATGGGTATTCCCGCATGTTGTCTAACAAGGCGTCGGTGCTCATCCATGGCAAGCGGGCGCCGGTCATAGGACGGGTGACCATGGATCAAACCATGATCGACCTGTCGGACGTGCAGGGTGTGGCGGTGGGCGACGAAGCTGTGCTCATGGGTGAATCCGGAAACCAGTGCATCACCGCTGGTGATCTGGGATCACTCGCCCAGACGATCAGCTACGAGGTCCTCGCTACTGTTGGCAAGCTGGTTCGCCGCGTGTACCGCGACCAGCCGAAGCCTGAGACGGAATGAAGCAGGACACCCGGTACCTTCCGGTTCAGAAAGCGCTTCAAGGGGTTCTTGCGACGGTCACATTTCCATGCGCCGTGCAGGCTGAGCTCTTGAGCGCAGATGACCGTTGTCTCATCTTTTCTCAGAACAGCAGTCTCCCGTTTGGAGCCGCATCGATCATCAAGCTCCCGCTCCTAGTCTGCGTTGCGCAGCTGGTGGAACTGGGCGAACTGGCGTGGGACCGGCCTATTCGTCTGACAGTCCCTGCCCCTCATGGGACCGGCCTTCTCGAGCATCTGGACAGCACTCGCCCGTGGTCGGTCCAGGATCTGTGCATCATGATGATGGGCGTGTCCGACAACATGGCCTGCAATCAGCTTATCGAGGAGATCGGCATGGAGCGTCTGAGCGATGTCCTGCGCGACCTTGGTTATCAGGCGACCAGTATCCGACGTCGGATGATGGACCATGAGACGCTCGCTCGTGGCATCGACAATAGCGTGACCACCACCGAGATCGCCGACATGCTGGCGCAACTATACGCGCATCGTCTGGTCTCGAACGCGGCGAGCGAACGCATACTTGGCTATCTGCGCGTGAACCAGCTGAGAGACCTGGTTGCATGGCCGCTTCCCGGCAGTGCCGCCCTGGCGGGAAAGACGGGTGGCATGGGTGGTTCCCTTCTCGACGCAGAGCTCGTCACCGTGTCGGGAGGGCCCACCTACTCGCTCTGCGTTTTTGCGTCAGGTTTTGAACGGGCCGCTCAGGCGAAACGCGTCATGGCCGAGGTGTCGGAGATGATCTACGGCGCCGTCTCAGGTAGCAGGAGGTCGGACTGTGTTTGAGTACATGGAGAGACAATACTGTTGCTGAAGAGGAAGACGAGGATTGTCATGCCGGTCGTGCGGGGCTTGCCGCAGGACAGAGGGTATTGGTCATCGTCGTAGCCTCATCAGGTGAGCGCCCCGATGAGGGTCGCGAAGCTCTGGGCTAGGATCCGAGATTGCTGAGCACTCTTGCCGGGGCACTCTGGGCTGTGGCGCCACAGCCCAGAGTATGTGATATCGTGTGCCTACGCAACACACGGACTCACGCTGTCTACAGCGGGACGGTTAGCTCCGGATTGCCCACTCCGTTCTCCAGTACCACCATGGTGCATTCCAGTTGTTCTAGACGTTGCGTAGCCGGTGAAGCCCATCTGTCTGGGAAAGGAGGCTGACAAAGCATCTGTGTGGGCATGGTTCGACCGCATCCTGCAGTCACATCAAGCCCGGATTCGATGTCGAGCAATGATTGCCACAGCCGCAGGTAGGCCTGTGGAGCGCTTCCTTCCGTTGTCTGCGAGGAAGGACAAGTGGTCTGGCGTAGCTATCCATGCCAGATCACCCTTCCACACAAATGTAAATGCGGCAGTGACGAATTGGTTACAGAGGAAAGTGGCGAGTGGTGACGTGGAGGGGCCGGCGTCTGCAGATATGAGCGACCGGGGTAGATGTCGTGAACGTGTCGACTCAGCCTAGATGCCGCCTCGTGTGCTGATGTGGAGGAGAGGGTAGTGCAGGCGCATGTGGTCCGCAATGGTTGCGAGGTCGCCGGGCTCAAATCCTCTGGCGTGGACGAAGCTGGGGTCGAGCGTCTTGGTAGGGACGAAGTTCTGGATGACGTAGCGCGATCCAGGGGGCAGCATGCGGGCGATACTGTCGATGTCGACTTCGCTGAACAGCAGAGGCAAGATGGTCGTCCGGTATTCATGGACGGTATCACGCTCGGCCAGAAGCCGTATCGAGATCTCCGCGAGGGCGAGAGCATACGGGTTACCCGTCACGTCACTGTATCGTGAGGCCGGTGCTTTCACATCCATGGCAACATAATCCAGAGAGCTTGTCTCCAGAAGGCGCCCAAGCATTTCAGGGTTGGACCCGTTGGTGTCCAGCTTGACAGCATAGCCTAGAGCACGGATGTGGTCGACGAATCCGACCAGATCGGCGTGAAGCGTGGGTTCTCCCCCGGTGATGCAGACGCCGTTGAGTCTGCCCCTGCGGCGTTCGAGAAAGGCGAAGAATGCCTTTTCGGTCAGTTGTGGCGTATTCTCCATGGTGGTGACGAGCTCAGGGTTGTGGCAGTACGGACATGCGAAGTTGCAGCCGACCGTGAACACGGTTGTGGCCAGTCTGCCCGGGAAGTCGCCGAGTGATAGTGGTTCGTAGTGCGCCAGTCTCATGTCTCTGTTTTGCCACGAGGGGGTACTTCCCGCGTGACAATATGAAAACGCCGCTGACGGTCCTGCAGGAGGTCCATGCCCAGCGGCGTTTTGCGCATTGCGATCATTGTGCCGTGCTGCGTTGTGTCTTGGCCTCGAAGCATATTCTGTCGGCCCACTCTGCCTTCTTTCCCTTGTTCCACTGGGAAACAGGCCTCAGATAGCCAACCACGCGGCTGTAAACCTCAGTCCTTGTGCGCCTGCACGCGGGGACTGTCATTCCGTTGTCCAGCACCAAGTCCCCATTCTCTAGTTCTTTCACTCGTCACCTCCTCTCACTCAGCAGAGTATAGTCAGGACTTCAATTAGATACAGTGACACTGCCTGTCGGTACGAACGCCGTCGTTCCCGACGGCAGCAGGATCTGGATTGCCCGTTTGTCCGCCGTCATTCTCATTGCAACGAAGTTGTCGCCCTTCTCGAGTACTGTCGTGGCGGTTTCGCTGAGATTCTCGTCGAGGTAGACCTTGACAGGGGTGGAAGCGGTCACCCTGGCAAAGGGCACATATGTTGTCGATCCACGCCCTATTCTGGCGTACCCGCCATACACCCAGCCGGTCTTTCCCTTTGCCTGACCGACCCCCTTTGCCTGGACCCAGCCCTGACCGAGAGCCAGAGCTGTCCGCGTTTCCGTGGGGGCTGCTACCTCGAGAACGTGGCTGCCGATCGTAATGGGTTGGTCTCGGAACATGAGCCCCGTCTCGGTGGTGAGCGTCGCGCCGGGCTGCTTGCCCGCGGCAACAGGTGCGCTGCCACCCGTGAATTGATAGGTGAACAGCGATGGGGTGCTGCTCTTGACGATGAGCTTGGGGCTGCGGGAGCCCTCGACGTACTGCCATGTCTCATAGGTCAGTGGGGTGGTCTTGCCGTCGGCGCTCGTACCCGAACCATAGATGCCAAGTTCGTAAACGAGGGTCTTGCCATCGGTCGTCCGTGACGCGCCGCGCACGAAGGGCTGGAGGATGCTGGTTGAACTGGGCGGCGGGGCCACGCTCGTGACCTGGCCGTCCTTGGTCTTGATGCCGAGGAACGTCCCTTTCGTATCCTGCATGGGGCCAAAGAATGTACCGTCGGCAAATGTGACTCCTGTCGGGCCGAGGAAGGTGTGAGCCGTGTCGAAGCCGAGGGTTGAGGCGGTGATAGTCCAGATGCCGCCGGGAGAGACGATGAGAGGTGTCGATCCGTCCAGAATCAGTCGCGTCGTCCGGCCAAACTGTTCTTTTGTCAGTGGAACCTGTGTCCAGAATGAGCCATTTGTCGTGCCCTCGTAGCCCACTGAGGTTATGGTCAGCTGCAGCAGTCGCGGAGTCGTTGTCGGCGACGCCTCGACCAGCAGCACGCCGCTCGAGGAACACAGCGGCTTGGGCCACATCTCGGCTTTGCCCTGGCCGATGACCAGTTCCTGCTTGGACGCGAGTTTGCGGTCGACAGCCTTGTACGAACCGTCGGCTTCGCTGGTCACGTAGACGAGCTCACCTCCGGCGGGGTGCCAGTCGAAGGTGACGATCGTGCCCACCTTGGTCAGCTGTGTCTTGCGCCCGCCCACCCATTGCCAGAGGTCGCCCTTGTCCAGATACAGGCCGACATCATTCTTCGAGGGTCTTGCCGTGGTCCCTGGTGTGCCGTTCGAATTCAGGTTGCGCACGACGAGGAACACAGAGGCAGCAAGGACCAGAACGGCGACGGCAAGGAAAATGGCTTTCTTCTTGGGACGACGAAATCTTCTCATGGGGCAGACACCTCCTAGCTTTCAGGACGGGTTGCAAACGGGACGTCTCCAGAGGCAGGGCCCGCAGCCACCTTCTGTGCCTCGACGACCAGCTCTTCATCGCACCTGGGGCAGAATGGATGGTTGCCGGCGATGTACCCGTGTTTGGGGCATACTGAGAACGTGGGCGTAAGCGTGAAGTAGGGCAGTCGGTAGCTGTTCGTGACTGCGCGCACCAGCTGCTTGGCCTGATCTGCGCTTTCCAGCCGTTCGCCGAGGAACAGGTGGACGACGGTGCCTCCTGTATACTTGACCTGAAGAGGGTCCTGGAGGTCAAGCGCCTCGAACGGGTCGGTCGTGTACGCCACGGGCAACTGCGTGGAGTTCGTGTAGTAGGGGTCGGCGCCGTTCTTGACGGCCTCTTCGTTTGCCACGAGGATGTCCGGGTACAGTGCCTTGTCCTGCTTGGCCAGCACATAGGTTGCCGATTCCGCGGGAGTTGCTTCAAGGTTGTAGAGCTGTCCGCTTTCGTGCTGGAACTCCTCGAGCTTGCCCAGCATGAAGCCCATGATCTCGAGCGCCAGACGTTGTCCATTGGGTTCGGCAATCGTGACGCCGGCGAAATTGAGCAGGAGTTCGTTCATGCCGTTGATGCCGATTGTGTTGAAATGGTTGGCCCAGTAGAACCCGTTGCGCTGCTTGACTGCATCAAGGTAGTGACGCGAATACGGGTAGAGTCCTGCCGACGTCAGGTTCTCGATGATCTTGCGCTTGATCTCGAGCGACGTGCGAGCGACGTCCATAACGTGGGACAGGCGCTCGAACAGCTCGTCCTTGCTGTGAGACAGGTAGCCGATACGCGGGAGGTCGATGGTGACCACTCCAATGGAGCCGGTGAGAGGGTTGGACGCAAACAATCCGCCGCCTCTCTTCCGCAGTTCGCGTGTGTCGAGCCTCAAACGACAGCACATTGAGCGGGCATCGTCCGGATCCATGTCGCTGTTCACGAAGTTGCTCCAGTACGGGATGCCGAACTTGGCGGTCATCTCGAAGATGGGGTCGTAGACAGGGTTCTGCCAGTCGAAGTCCTTGGTAATGTTGTACGTGGGGATGGGGAACGAGAAGACACGGCCCTTGGCGTCGCCGGCAAGCATGACTTCGGCGAAAGCACGGTTGAACATGTCCATCTCTGGCTGGAAGTCCGCGTAGGTCTCGGACACAGGTTTTCCGCCGATGATGGCTTCCTCGCCGGCCGTGGCGCCGTGCGGGTGCAGATCCAGGGTGATGTTGCTGAAGGGGGACTGGAACCCTGACCGTGTGGGGACGTTCATGTTGAACACGAATTCCTGCACGGCCTGCTTGACCTCTTCATAGCGCAGGCTATCGTAGCGGATGAAGGGCGCGAGGTAGGTGTCGACCGAGCTGAACGCCTGTGCGCCGGCCGCCTCGCCCTGCATGGTGAAGATGAAGTTGACCATCTGCCCCAGCGCCGAGCGGAAATGCTTGGCGGGCTTGCTTTCGACCTTGCCGTACACCCCTCCGAGTCCCCTCAGGAGAAGGTCCTTGAGGTCCCAGCCCACGCAGTAGGCAGCCAGGTACCCCAGATCGTGCACGTACATGTCGCCGCCCACATGCGCGTCCCGTACTTCCGGCGGATAGACCTCGTTCAACCAGTACCGGCTCACGACGCTGGTCGCAAGGTGCATGTTGAGCCCCTGAAGAGAGTAACTGGTGTTGGAATTCTCGTTGACGCGCCAGTCCAGTTTCTCCAGGTATTTCTGGATTGTCTCGCGGGGGTCGAGAAGCGTTTTGAGGTCGCGCAGCTTTCGGTGCTGCTCGCGGTAGAGGATATAGGCTTTGGCCGTCTTGTGATGGCGTGACTCCATGAGCGTCTGCTCGACGAGGTCCTGGATCTGTTCGACCGTGGCGATGTCGTCGGGGATCTGGGCGACGATAATGCGCGTCAGGCGCTCCGGTTCAGTCTCGTCGAATTCCTTGGTAGCCTTGCCGGCTTTCGTGATGGCGATGCGGATCTTGGCTTGGTCGAAGGGTACTTTCTCACCTGTGCGCTTGATTACGTATCGCATGCGTATCGCCCCCAGCTACTGTTGATGGTCTTGACTCATTCTGTGCCAGATACTTCAGACTGTGGCACCATCAGCAGGCACATGACTATTTTACGGTGGGTTGGGGAGTGCGTCAAGCATTGTGAAGATGCGGCTCAGGGGCTTGACAGGACCAAAACACCTGTCATGGGAAGGATCCCCGTGCTGGATTGTTTACTTGATTGTGACGACGCGCGAATAAGGGGCTCGTTTGCTGTCAATCTCGGTCTTGACGGCGACGACAAGACTCCTGTACGCATCCCGAGACGCGATTGCTTGCCGGGACTGAAGTCTTCTGCATAGAGTGCCCCGGTATGTGCAGTCACTTTCCAGTGGATGTGGTTCACCGGGTCGTCTGCATACGGGTGGGTGCCCGTAAGCTGGCTCGTGTCGTAGTTCGGGGTAAAACGCACGCGCTGTCCGTCGAGCGGAGACGCAGGAGCGATGCGCAGCCTGGGAAATGAGAGCAGCTGAGGAAAGACGGTGACATGCTGTGGACTGGAAAACACGCGGGACAGCGAGAACACCCCGAGGAGGTCCTGAGCGGTCAGGACCGTATTGCCTACTTAATTAATGCGCGGCGCCGATTGGCCTCGACGAAGACCATCAGCCCGAGATGAGCGTGTCGCTCATGCTTCTTGACCAGATAGGGCGGAAGGCACAGGGGGACGTCATAGCGCAGTGGGCTCCGTGCCCCGGTGCCGGTCAGGCTGACACTGACCATGTCCGGCTTGCCCATCATCACCAGCTGACGTTTGACGAGAACTGAGACGCCGGTCACATCGATCCAACGCATCATGACAATGGGCAGCACGACACTGTACAGGATCACAACACATGCGGTGAAGAACGGTGCGTGGCTGCCCAGGATGAGCCACAGCACGGCCAGCCCGGCCCCGAGAGTCAGGCCGCGCGAGGCGGTGCGGAGGTACCGCTTCATTGCTTGCTGTAGTCGGCCAGCTTGGGGATGGGGACGTTCTTCAGCGTATTGGTCACAACCTCGTTGGTCGTAACGCCCCGGAGACGGGCTTCAGCCTGCAGGATGAGCCGGTGTCCTGAGATGAATGGGAAAACCAGCTTGATGTCATCCGGGATGACGAAGTCGCGATTCTGGAGATACGCGTATGCCTTGCTGAGACGCATGAGGTCGATGCTGCCACGGGGAGACAGTCCAAGGTAGACCGTATCGTCGTGCCGTGTGGCGTCGACCAGGGAGACGATGTAGGTGATGAGTTCCGGCGCGATGAAGACACCCTCAACCTCTTTCTGCATAGTCGTCAGGTCGTCGCGGGAAATGATACGGACGTCGTCGCTGATGACCTTGACCCGGGCATAGAAGCCGGTTACGATCTCCTCTTCCTTGTCCTTGCTCGGATATCCAATCGTCAGCCGGGTCATGAAGCGGTCCAGCTGGGCCTCGGGTAACGGGAAGGTACCCTCGTACTCGATGGGGTTCATGGTCGCCATGACCACAAATGGGCGGTCCAGCTTGACGATGGTCCCGTCGATGGTGACCTGGTATTCGGCCATGGCCTCGAGCAGCGCGGACTGCGTCTTGGGGGTGCCGCGGTTGATTTCGTCTGCCAGCAGGAGGTTGGTGAAGATCGGCCCCCGTTTCAGCCGGAATTCCTGCGTTTTCTGGTCATAGACTGAAACGCCGGAGATATCCGACGGCAAGAGGTCCGGGGTAAACTGGATACGCTTGAACTGCAGCCCCAGCGAGCGGGAGATGAGGTTGGCGAGTGTTGTCTTGCCCACACCAGGGACATCCTCGAGGAAGATGTGCCCGCCGGCGAGCAGCGTCGCAAAGGCCACGTCGACGACTGTGTTCTTGCCAACGAAGTACTGTTCGACGTAGGATATGGCTTTGTTCAGGTTTTCGTTCATGGTCAGCTCCTTCGGTAGTCTGCTGTCTTCTCCATTGTAGGCGGTTCAACTCGAAATCAACGACCCTGCGCCGGTCGTCGCGAAGCCCGGGCTTCGTTGCGTATGCTGCGGACACATGCTTGCAGGTCTTGCAGTGCGGCCTTGGCCACAAGGACGTCTTCCCCGGTGACACTGGGACGGCTGTACCGCGCTTTGCCAAAGAGCATCGCCAGCTGACTCATTGCACCCGCGCAGGCAGGGGCTTCGACTGACACACGCTGTGCGAACTCGCCGGCGGTTTCTCCGCGTCGCAGGCGGGGCCCGATTGTCCCGACCGCCTCGACGCCCATCGCAAACAGCGCCGTGATGCTGGTCACGGGGTCTTCCATCAAGGCGCCCTCGTCCAGCGAAACTAGCCGACGTACGGTCCGGATGACCTTCTTGCGCTCCGAGCGGTCGAGCATCGACAGCAGGACCTCGTGACGGAACTCAAAGACCATATCCCGGAGGCTGGTGACAATCGACACCAGAAGGAGACTGGCCCCCATCCAGTACACGGTAGCGACGATGGTCTCGAGTGTAGCCTTGATCTCGTCGTTCTTGGGAGGCAGGACGTTGCGCTCCCGCAGCGCCTCGACAATGTCATCGAAATCCTCCCCTGGGACACGCCCTGCCTGGGCTATAGCGTTCGAAATCTGCCCGGTCTTGGCTCCCGTGTAGACGATCGCAAAGATCAGAGCAGTCACAACGACCGCGACAGGGAAGATCAATGCACGCATGGTCTTGCCCCATGTGTTGTGAAGGACCGAGACGGAGATGATGGCTGCAGCGATCAGCACCGCTATCATGATCGCCAGTGGGAGATACATGAAACCGAACAGCTCCCAGAAGTGCTCCTCCATGACGCGGCGCAGCGTGAGAGCAGGCAGGTTGACAGGCAGTCCGCCCGTTCCCACGGGCTTCGGTGTGGACGCAGGTGTCCCTGGAAGCAGCCATACGGCAGCTCTGGGAAGGGTGGGAGCCTGCACGATGGGGGAGGCGACTGCGGCCACAAAGACGACCAAGAGGATGATGAATCCAGGCAGAAGCCGTCTTGCTGCTCGTGGGTCGGAAGCGGTGACCGCCGAGAGCATCGATGAGGCCAGCATGACGGCTAGCACGATGGTGGCTACAAGGGGGTCCGTATTGCCAAGGACGGCGTAACAGCAGGCGATGATGCTGATGCGCAGGAAATGGGAGGGTGACTCGGCGGCCAGCGTCAGGTTGCCGACAAACCAGAAGTAGAGCTCGAACAGCACGGTGAGCAGGAGAATGGCGAGAAGTTCCTGTAGGGTATGCCGGTCGGCGGTCAGCGCCAGATAGACGATGATGAGACACGTCTCGAGACCATGATAGAGTCGGAAGAGTTTCTGGTTGCGGTGTGGCAGCGCGATGTTCAGCAGAACGAGTGCTGCGACACCAAACCACCAGGGGACTGCAAGACGGGCAATCCAGAATGCGAGAAAACAGGCAGTATTGGCGATAATCAGCCGAGCGATGCGTGTCGTGTCCATGATGGCCTCCTCAGTCAGTAGCGAGCGTGGTGATCGGGTCGTTCAGTCCGACAATCGTCAGTTCGATGCCGTTCGCCCTGAGCACGCGCTGCAGAGACCTTAGGCGGAGCAGTCTCGACGTATCTTTCAGGTAGTATGGTGCCTGATGCTCGCCCGGCCGGAGGAACGTGCCTTCCGGGAACAGGATGATGGTGATGCGCGCGAAGTGCTCGCGCTGCTTGAGCAGGTGCACGACCTCCGTCTCGTCCATCTCGTGCGCGAGGAGAACCAGTTGTGACTGCGCGGGGATCACGCGTGCGTTCTGGTTCAGCCAGTCCAGCACGATGCCGGCGTCTTCCGTCTGCACGGCCTGGGCTCTGGCTACTGCCGTGAGGCAGGAGAGAAGATGCATGCGGTCACGGCCGGTGCCTGTCCAGTCCGTGTGTGACCCGATCGCTACGAGACCGAAGGGCAGTTTGCGGTCATGAACATAGTACAGGATGCTTGCTGCCGTGGTCGACAGAGTGTCGTCCAGCGCTTCCAGCGTGAAGCCCGTATCCCGGTGCACGGTATAGTTCACCAGCAGGATGACGGTTTGAGACGCCGAGGGAGTGAAGTCCTTGACGACGAGCATTCCCGTGTGGGCGCTCATCTTCCAGTGGATGCGGTTTATCGGCTCCCCGTCATAGGGGTGAGTCCCCGTGAGCTGGCTGGTATCGACATTGGGAGCGTAGCGGACACGCTGTCCGTCGAGAGGCGAAGTGAGCGCGATGTGCATCGCTGCGAGCGAGATTGGACGCGGGACGACCGTCAGGGTCAGCTGGGAGGGAACCGTGTGCTGGATGCGGAAGATGCGCAGTGGATCCTGCAGTGAGACGCGGGCGGAGCCCACAGTGTACTGTCCTTTGCGTGTGGTGTCGAAGAACACGGTGGTGCCATCGTCGCCATGTTTGCTGTGGCGTCCGATCACGTAGGGTGGGAGCAGCGGTTCGACAGATAGTAGCAGAGGACCTGCGACCCAGTACCCGGAGGCAGTACAGGTCAGCATGTTTGGCTGGCGTACCGTCGCAACACTGTGGCGAAGGACGCTCGTGACCGTGAGCCGTTGGTGCTCGATGGTGAGCATGCCGCACAGAAGGACCGTATATGACAGCGCGGCGAGCCCGACGACGAGGAAGGAAGCGCTGCGGAGGAGAAGGGCGACGACAAGCATGAGCAACGACACCAGCAGACCGGCCCCCGCGGTCCTGAAGAACACACGGAAACCAGTGGAGCGAGCCACCGTGCCAGGGCGCCCCTCTGGCGGTACCTTTATCTGACGAATCCCTGCTGTCACCATCTCGCCTCACTCACTACATCGGGCAGGATCGCCGGTAGGTTACAGGCCGGTCGGGCTACGAGGAGACGGGCAATGCACCCACGGTTCTGATCCGTGGGTGCTGGGCCTCGACTTTCAACATCTCCAGTAGTTGCTGGTAGGTGGCTTTGGCCAACGTCACCTGATCGGGAGTCACGTCGACCTTCGAGTAGCGGGCAATGTAGAACAGTCGTCCCAGAACGTCGACCTGCTCGGCCAGATCAGGATACCACCGGGCAACGCGAGCTGTCAGTTCTGTTGGCGTTTCTCCGCGTACCATCGCAAGGTCGAGTGGATACAAGGCGTTGGCGGCCAAATAGAAAATCGCGATGACCGTCCCGCGTGGGTCGCGCAGCAGCTCTTCGTCATCCAGGCTGCGAATCCTCTTGATAGTTCGTTCGATGATGATGCGGTCACGCCTGCGCCCAATGCCCTCGAGGCGGTCCCACTGCGTTGCGAAAGCCTGCTGGACACAGGTGACGCCACAATAGAGCACTGTCAGGATCGACAGGTTGCGCAGGATGAGCCGCAACGCCATGACGGCAGGAGAGGGGAAGAAGTTGACCTTCAACCTGAGAGCCAGGAACATCTGCCAGGTACGCGGCACCAGAAGTTTTCCATTGATGATCCAGGGAAAGGAAGGACCAAACATCAGTGTGTTCAGAGCCTTGCTGTGCATGCTTATGAGAGCTACGAAGATGCAGCCCATACCGAGCAGCAGGAGGAGGGCGGGCACAAGCCGCCGCAGAGACTTGCCCGATCCCTGCTGGAGAACAGCTCCGAGGAATATCCACGCAAGCAGGATCATGAGCGGAGCCGTCAACAGGAAACCGACGAGAACCTGGAGCTCTTCGGCGAGTGCAGTCCGCATCAGCCAGGAGCCGAGGAGACTCGTCGCAGCGGCCGGCCAGGGTTTCCACCAGTTCGTGGTATGGCGTCTTGTGATGAAGTCCACGGCGGTAGGACGGCCAAACAGGAAGTCCTGCAGACTCTGGGCAGTCGATGCGCTGAACGGGCCCGTCTCGACCGGCAATGACGTCGCCAGGAGGGTGACTGCGATCAGGACGATGGCAACTGGTACCAGCCGCTGCAGAAACCTCGGCCGATCCTCGTCTGTTCCCGCGAGCAGCAGTGCCAGCACGACGAGGAGTGACAGCACGGCGATCGAGACGGCGGCGCCTGCGACGTCCAGCGTGATCAGTAGCGCTAGCCACACGATGTTGCCAAGGTAGACCGGTTCGCCGGGAGTCTTCAGCCTGGTGAGAACGATGCCGGCGTAGAAGAGCATTGGCACGAGGAGAAAGAAGAACTCCCGGTAGCGTGCTGCGTAGTCGATGGCCAGACGCTGGCTGTTTGTGGCCAGGATGCCCACCAGAGCGACGGCAATGATGGCTTCCCACGTCAGCCTGCGCCGCCCCAGCCATGGTCCTGCCACCAGAACAGCGAGTGCGGGCAGCACGATCCACAGTGGGATAGTAGCGCGAGCTGTCCAGAAGACCAGGAGCGTCGCTACCATCATGAAGGAGACATGCAGTAGTGATTTCTCGTGATTCATGCTCAGGTCTCCCCCAGGGCGGCGAGCGTATCGTTGAGACCGATGATGGACAGGTCCACGCTGGCATCTCTCAGGATCCTCTGTGTCTTCTTGAGCCGTGCAATCTGTTCGATATCAGGCATGAAGTACGGGACCGCCCGCTCACCGTACAGCAGGAAGCTTCCGTACGGGAACAGGCAGATCGAAATGCGTGAGAACTGCGCCTGCATGCGAAGCAGCGCTCCAATCTCCTCTTCCTTCAGCTCGTGCTGGATGAGAAACAGCTGTGAGCGGGCGGGTATGCGGAGCCGTTCTCGCTTGAGATAGTCGAGGAACACCGTACTGGTCGGTTCGTGGTCCATGCGGGCTCGCGCGTGTGCAAGGAGGCGATAACAGGCGAACAGATGGGTCGCATCCTTCGAGAAGCCATTGGAGGAGAGCGTCTCCTCACCCAGAACGGTCAGCCCGAAGGGCAGCTTGTGGTCATAGGCATACTGGAGAGCGCTGGCGCCCACCATGGTCATGTAGTCTTCGAAGGTTTCCAGGGTGAAGCTGGGCTCGCGCCGAAGCGTCAGGTTGAGCAGGACGACGACGGTCTTTGAGGCGGACGGGGCGAATTCCTTCACCATGAGCTCACCTCTGTGAGCACTCATCTTCCAGTGAATACGGTTCATGGGGTCACTTTCGTAGGGTCGCACTCCCGCAAGCTGCGAGACATCATAGTTGGGTGCGAACTTGACGCGCTGACCATCGAGGGGAGAGGTCAGTGAGATGCGCAGTTTCTCGAGGGGAAGGACCGTGGGGAACACGGTGAGCTTCTCATCTGCTATCAGGCGTCTGCTGATGCGGAACAGGCGAAGAGGGTCGGTCACGGTCAGGATACCCTCTCCCAGGTCATACACCCCTCGACGGTTGACATGAAACTGCAGGACGTACGTCCGGTCGTGCCAGGAGGAGCTTTCGCGGATGATGTACTCAGGGACCAGCGGCTGGAGCCGGATTGAGAGAGGGGAACGTAGCGGGATGCCCTCAAGCGAGATCGTCAGCGTGTCCTGTGACTTCATCTGCACGACTGCCTGTCGCAGACGCTTGACGACCCTGATGCGGTCACTTGTCCGCAATACCAGCGGGACCATGATTGCCGTGTAAGTTGTGATGAGGGTCGCAAGATAGAACAGGGGCCGGGTACCGAGGACAAGCCATGACACGACCGCGAGCGAGGATATGAGGATTGCACGCCCTGCGACACGAAGGACTCGCCTCATGCCGCCCTCACGATTCCACACCCTGTCTTGTACGGTTTCCCGAGTGCCTCATACCAAGATCACCTCTTAGCCAGTCAGCCACGTGCTGCAGACCATGGATATTGTATGGCGGCAGGGCTGATTTGCAATGCTGGAGCGGTGCAAGAGGATGCCACAGTGCTGCCGGGGCGAGGTCCCGACCTTGGCTGGTTGTTGTGGATCGTCTTTTCTGGTAAAGTATACAGATGAGTAGGCGGAGGTGAACGACACATGATACAAGTTGTCATGGACACGACCACAGGCATGACCAGACAGGAGTTCGACCAGTCCGGGATAGCGATGATCCCTCTCTACGTCCGGGACGGTGACAAGCTCTACCGGGAGCAGGTGGATATCTTTCCCGACGAGTTCTACCGACGGCAAAGGGCGGGTCTCATCTTTGAGACCGCCCAGACGAATCCTGCAGACTTGGTTTCCGTGTTCAAGCCCATCGTGGAAGCTGGCGACGAAGTCGTATGCGTGCTCATCTCAAGCGCCATCTCGGGTTCCGTGAACGCAGCGCATGTCGCTGCCCAGATGCTCGGGGCCGAAGACAGGATTACGATTGTCGATTCCCTGGAATCCGGCTACGGTGAGGCATACCTTGGTCACACAGCAAAGAAGATGGCCGATGCCGGCGAGAATCGCGTGGAAATCGTCCGGGTTCTGGCCGACATTCGCAACCGGACGCGCACGTACTTCATCATGGAATCACTTAAGTGGCTGTTCCATGGGGGCCGTCTGACGGGAGCGCAGTACTTCGTTGGATCCGTGATCAAGCTGAACCCGATTGTCTGGTTCGACGAAGCGGGACGCATGACGTCCTACGACAAGACACGAACCATCAAGGTTGCCAAGGACCACATGCGCCAGCTTGTCGGTGACTGTGGCAAGAACGGGGTCGAGGCTGCGACCCTGCATTGGCCGGACAATCTGGATGAGGCTCAGGGGTTCCACGCTGAGATGGAGGAAATCCTCCAGGCCCCCGTGTCATATACGAAGCTGTCGTGTGTACTGGGCGTGCACACGGGCCCCGACCTTCTTGGGCCTTGCATTATCATGAAGGCGTAATCGGAGCATTTGGTCGAACCAGCCAGCGACGCCAATCTTCGTGCTGTCGTGTAGCACGATGGGCGCGTCCACGAGTGACACCGGAACATGGTGACAGGCGGCCCACAAAGGAGCCCCTGAAAGGAGTCGAATGATCAGAGTCGTCATGGACTCGACGTGTGGCATGACTATCGAGGACTTCGAGAAGGCAGGCATAATCATGGCACCTCTCTACGTCCGTGAAGGAGAGACTCTCTATCGCGACGGCGTCGACATCAAGCCGGCCGAGTTCTACAAGAAGGAGCGGGAGGGCGTCATCTTCGAGAGCGCGCAGACCAATCCCGACGACCTGGTGCGCATCTTCGGGCCGATCCTGGAAGCTGGAGACGAAATCGTCTGTGTCATGATATCAGGAGCCATTTCGGGGTCCGTCAATGCGGCGCATGTTGCCGTTCAGACCCTGGAGGCCGAAAATCGAATTTCCATCGTGGACTCTCGCCAAAGTGGCTATTGCCAGCTTACGATGGGCAGGCTCGCCAAGAGCATGGCAGATGAGGGCAAGAGCCGTGCCCAGATCGTCGAAGCGCTCACCGAGCTGCGGGACCGCACGTGCGTATATTTCATTATGGAATCGCTCCACTGGCTGTACAAGGGCGGCCGCCTCACAGGGGCGGAGGCCCTCATCGGCACGATCATCCAGCTCAAACCTATTGTCTGGTTTGACGACCTTGGCCGTATGGTGACGCACGACAAGATCCGCACACTTAAAGCGGGCAAGGAACGGCTCAAGGAGCTGGTCCTGGGAATGGCCTCGTATGGCGTGGTGTCTGCAGGTTTACACTGGGCCGACAACTGGGATGAAGCCAAGGAGTTCGGAGACTGGATGGAATCGGTGCTCCACGTACCGGTCGAGTACAACAGGGTCTCCTGTGTCGTCGGCTGTCACGTGGGCCCGACGGTTCTGGGCCCCGTCGTTGTCATGAAGGAGAAGCCGAAGGCGAAGAATCGCGTAGACTGAGCAGGACGCCCAGAAGGACGACGGCTCCGCCGGCCAGCTGCATCACTGTCACTGTTTCGTGCAGCACGACCCAGGAGGTCAGCACACCGAAGACCGGAACAAGGTTGAGGATGTTGACCGCCTGGGTCGATGCCATTCTAGCAACCCCATAGTTGTATAGGGAGTACCCTCCGACCGAACAGAAGACCGCCAGGTAGATGACAGCCCAGACAGCTACGGCAGGGACTGGGAAGACCGGCCGCTCGAACACCCCTGCCAGAGGAAGCAGAACGATACTGCCGAACAGCATCTGAAACATCGCAGTCCTGCTGGCCGAGCTGTTCTTGGACAGGTTCTTGATCAGGATGCTGTAGAATGCCCAACAGATGCCTGAGAGGATGATGAGTCCATCGCCGAGCAGGCGCTTCCCTCCCAGGGCCCCTCTCAGCGAACGTGGGTCGATGATGAGGGCGACGCCGACGACGGACAGCGCAATGCCCGCGACGGTGGCATGGGAGAACCTCCTGTGGTACGCCAGACCCTCCACCAGGAGCGACAGCACGGGAAAGACGCCCATCATGAGCGAGATCTCGGAGGCCGTCGACAGGGCAAGCCCCACGTTCTCGAAAATGTGGTTCAGCGCATAGCCCAGGACTCCTCCCAGAATCATGGCGCCGAATACCCGGCGGTCCAGGCGGAGGTATTCGTGACGAAAGAGCAGCCAGACGAGCAGGATGGCGCTTGCGAGCACGAAGCGTATCAACGCGAGCCAAAGCGGCGGGATAGAACGCAGAGCCAGCTTGGAGACGGCGAAGGACGTTCCCCAGACAAACGCCGATGCTACGACGGACGCTATGCTGCTGGTTCGGCTTGTTCGCATGGTTGCATGATGGTACGTCTCTTGGCATCTGTTGTCAAAGAGGGGACGCCCGGCTTCGCGGCCGGACACCTGTGCTACCGTGAACGAAAGAAGCCCCGGCGGTTCGTTTCCGGGGCTTCGCAGAGTCAGGAAACCAGGTGCAGGATGTCGTCGCTACTGATCCCGGTCCTGCAGCTTGTAGTCCCGGATCTTGTTGAACAGCGATTTGCGAGAGATGCCGAGGATCTGGGCAGCCTTAGTCTTGTTGCCGCCGGATTCGCGCAACGCCTTACGGATCATGTCGGTCTCCATCTGCTGGATGGCGTCTGAGAGACGAAGCCCACCGTTCCCATCTGCGGCGACGGGCTGCGGCTGCGCGGGTTGGGGCACCGGCGGCTGACCCTCAAGAGCTGAAGACTCCTCGTGGCGGCGCAGAATGGGCTGAGAGCAAAGGTCCACTGTTTCGGGAAGGAGCACGTGTGCCTGGGAGATGATGACTGCCCGGGCGATGACGTTTTCCAGCTCCCTGACATTGCCCGGCCACTCGTATGCATTGAGGTGCTCCAGGGTTTGGTCTGCAATCTCGGTGACATCGCGTCCGTACTTGGCCGAGTACTTTCTGAGGAAGTGGCGAGCCAGCAGCACCGTATCACCGCGCCGGTCGCGTAGCGGTGGAAGCCGCAGCGTTATCACGTTGAGCCGGTAGAACAGGTCCTCGCGGAACTTGCGTTCAGAGACCAGTCTGGTCAAGTCCTGGTTCGTCGCCGCGATGACACGTGCCGACGACGTCAGGTGCTCTCGGCCGCCGACGCGTTCGAAGCCTCCGTCCTGCAGGATTCGGAGTAATTTGGCCTGGAGTGGCAGCGACATGTCACCGATCTCGTCGAGGAAGATGGTGCCACTGGATGCTTGCTCGAACTTGCCGATGTGCGTATCGAAGGCATCAGTGAAGGCTCCCTTTTCGTGACCGAACAGCTCGCTTTCGAGAAGGTTCTCCGGGATAGCCGCGCAGTTGACGACGATGAACGCGCGGTCCTTCCGATGGCTGTTATTGTGAACGGCCTTGGCGACCAGCTCCTTGCCTGTGCCCGATTCGCCGAGAACAAGAACGGTCGCGTCCGAGCTGGCAACCTTGCCGATCTGCTTGTAGACTTCCTGCATGAGTGGACTCTGGCCGACCAGCTCGTCGCTGTTGATGACGGGTAGGTCCTCGGGGCGGGTCCGTCCTGAGAGGCATGACAGCTCGCGAAGCTCGAGAGCCCTCTTCACCTTGATCTTGACCTCATCGATGTCAAACGGTTTGGTCAGATAGTCATAGGCGCCGGACTTCATGGCGGAAATGGCGACATCCGACGAACCGAACGCTGTCAGGAAAATGACCGGGAGATCAGGCTCGGACTCCTTGATCTTGAGAAAAGCATCCATGCCACTCATGACGGGCATCTTGACGTCCATCAGGACGGTGTCCGGGTTCATGGCCCGGACCTTCTCGACAGCTTCCTGACCGTTCTTGGCGATGTTGACGCGATAGCCCTCGTCCTCAAGTGACTCACGGAGCAGTTCGCGTATGTTTTCCTCGTCGTCGACGACCAGAATGAGCTTGCTTTGGGTTTTCATAGACAATTTTATATTCTATCGGTTTCGAAGTCCGAGTCAAACATCAGGATTGATGATTCGTTGCATGTTGACAGTGAACGTAGTACCCGCTCCCTCCGTACTCTCATAGGTGATGACTCCATTGTGAAAGGACGCGATTTTCTGGGAAATGGGAAGGCCAAGGCCTGTGCCGTGTTCCTTGGTCGTGAAGAACGGGGTGAACATCTTGGGCCTGTCCTCACTCCTGATACCGGCACCTGCATCGCGTACCTCGACGATGACACGATCCGCTTCGTTCCTTGCAGTGACGGTAACGGTTCCGCCGTTCTTGTCCTGCATCGACTGTACGGCGTTCTGCAGCAGGTTCATGAACATCTGCTCGGTCTGGCGCGCATCCCAGGTGACCAAGACCTGTGGCACCTGGAGGTCGAGCGTCGCATGGCCGTCCTCGAACTGCTGTGCCATGAGCTCTCTCATCGATTCGAAGAACCCGTGCAGGTCAAACTCGACCGGCTGAGGCGGCGCAGGGTGGCCGAAGGTGAGGAGGTCCTTGACCAGCGATTCGAGACGGTCGGCTTCGCTGCGGATGGGGACGATGTACTTGGCTTCGGGACGCCCCTGTAGCTTCTTCTCCAGAAGACCTGCATATCCCTTGATGCTTGTGAGCGGGTTGCGTACCTCGTGGGCGATGCCGGTCGTGAAGATGCCGAGCGTCTTGAGGGCCTCGGTTTGCTTCGCTTCTTCGATACTCCGCTTGAGTGAGTGTGCCAGGTCAGCAACAGCGCGCGAGATCTCTCCCAGCTCCCCTCCACCGCGTGGCACGCGCGTGTCCAGGTTGGTCTTGAGTCGGACGACGCTGCGGCGCAGGGACAGCAGGCGTATCAGGAAGAAGGTCAGCAGAACGATTGTCGCCGCGCCGCTCAGCGCGATGGAGACAGTTGAAGTCTTGAAGGCCTCGAAACGGACGCGCTGCAACGGAGCGAGGACCTGAGGCATATCCCTGTCGACGACCAGGTAGCCGATAATTTGTGTGCCTGCCTTCAAGGGAAGAGCGACGGTCAGCTTGGGTAGCGGGTTGCGCGACCCGTCGGTCAGGTAGACGAGACTTGGCGTGAAGAGGCTGACCTGATATCCGATGCTGACACGCGGGAAGTTGCCCTTGAACACGTCGATGTAGTCATAATAAGACTTGGAGAGGAAGACGCTCACCAACTCGTTCTGCTTGTTCTGGCTCAGCTTGTCGAACTTGTAGCTGTTGGACAGTTCGCGGTACATGCGGTTCCAGCGCTCGACAGCCTGCGATCCTATGGCCTGGAGGGTCTCGCTTTCCTTCTTGACGAGCTCGTCCTGAAACTCGAAGATGAGGCGGTTGCTCAGAATCGCCATCGAGACACCCACGATCAGAAGGGCAGTCACAATAATCTGGAAGGTCAGCGACTTGAAGACTCGGCCCAATTGGTCCTCCTGGAATGAAGCAAGGCTAGATGGATACCCGCTTCAACAGTTCCACAAGCTCTGGCTTGAGAAGGTTGCGCCGGGTGACTGCTTCGAGCGTCTCCTGAAGGACGATATGTCCGTTGCGTGTTCCTGCGACGACACCCGAGTGGCCTTCACTGAGAGCGACAACTGCCGCTTCGCCCGACGTGCTGGCCAGGAGCCGGTCGAAGCGTGTGGGACTCCCCCCTCGCTGGACGTAGCCAAGGACGGTCGCCCTGCACTCCACTGGCAGGTTGGCATTGATGTAGTGCGACAGCTCCTCTGCATGCCCTGCGCCTTCTGCCATGACGATGATGTGGTGTTTCTTCTGCGCCATGACGTCGTCGTGCAGGCGTGTGATGAGTTTGGGGATGCTGAAGGGTAGTTCCGGGGTCAGAACGATGTCCGCGCCCGTCGCCAGAGCGGCTTCGAGTGCAATGGAGCCATTGTCTCTGCCCATGACCTCGACGACAAACACGCGGTCGTGAGACTCTGCCACGTCGCGAATGCGGTCGATGGCGTCAATGGCGATGTTGACGGCAGTATCAAACCCGATGGTATAGTCAAACCCATACAGGTCGTTGTCGATGGTCGACGCGACCCCGACGACGGGAACGCCCAACTGGCCGAGCAGGTAACCACCTATCTGTGAGCCGTTACCGCCAATGATGACCATGCCGTCAAGCCGGTTCTGCTGGACGACGAGCGCCGCCTGTTTACGGCCTTCCTCAGTGCGGAACAGTTCACTGCGGGCACTCTTGAGCATTGTGCCTCCGAGTTCCAGAATGCCGGAGACGCTGCGTGCGTTGAGCTCTATCCAAGTGTTGGATACCAGTCCGTCGTAGCCGCGCTCGAACCCGACCGCCTCGACTCCCATAGATGCAGCCGTGCGTGCAACTGCGCGGATGGCAGCATTCATGCCGCTGGCATCGCCGCCGCTCGTCAGAAGTCCGATGCGTTTCATGGCTACTTGGAGAAGACGTTCAGGAGGTCCACCCACTCCTGAGGGACCGTCTTGAGCTTGCCAACAGCTTCGGTGAGCGGAATTGCGATCACTTCGGTGCCGCGGAGAGCAGCCATCTTGCCGAATTCGCCACCATGGATCATCTCGATGGCTTTCACACCGACGCGGGATCCCAGGATGCGGTCGAACAGGGTGGGGCTGCCTCCCCGCTGGATGTGCCCTATCGTGGCCGAACGAGTCGAGACTCCAGTCTTCTCCTCGACGATCCTGGCCACTTCCGGCCCCACACCCCTGTTCTGCAGCAGCATGTGGCCGAAGTCGTCCAGTTTCTCGCCGGTGGCGGGCGTGACTTCTACTCCCTCGCTCACGACGATGAAGGCGTATTTCTTGCGCTTGTAGGCGGTCATGACCTGGCGCACCATGGCGTCCCAGTCGATGGGGACCTCGGGGATCAGTGTGTAATCGGCTCCTGAGCCGATGCCGGTGTAGAGTGCAACCCATCCGGCGTACCTGCCCATGACTTCCAGGACGATGATGCGCCGATGGGACAGTGCAGTGTCCTTCAGCCTTCGCGAAGCGTCGAGGGCAACACTCACTGCCGTGTCGAATCCGAATGTGAAGTCTGTTCCTGACAGGTCATTGTCCATCGTCTTCGGAACACCGACGACCTTGACGCCCAGCGCTGCAAGCTTGGTGGCTACACCCAGCGTGTCGTCCCCGCCGATGGCGATGACGGCATCCAGACCCAGAGCCGCGATGTTGGCGATGGCCTGCCGGACAAGAGTAGGGTCCTTGAACGGGTTGGTCCTGGAGGTGCCCAGAATGGTGCCACCCCGGTCGATGATCTCGTCGACGCGCGCAAGGTCCAGCGGTTCGGTCTCACATGAGAGAAGTCCCTGCCAGCCTCCGACGAGGCCAATGCACTCGTCTCCATAGTCGAGCGCTCTGAACACCGCACCGCGTATCGCCGGGTTGAGCCCGGAGCAATCCCCGCCGCCTGTCAGGACTCCAATTTTCATCTATGAGTCGACCTCCATTCGTACATACTAATAGTAGATGTAGTGCGCCTCCATTGTAGGGTGGCGACAGGATGAGTCAAGGCGACGTTGTGGAGCGCGAATCTGGTGGTCGAGCATCGGTCGAAGGCGCACATGTCAGTTGGGGAGGTTGGCACGAATCGTAGATGGGTCGTTCTGGTCCTGCTCATCGTCACCACTGCAGGCTGCAGACCCCGGACCGCGTGGCCGGGCGTGGACAAGGTCGTGTCTGAAGTGGACGCACAGCGTGCTTACAACGCCGTTGCCGAGCTTGCTTCATCAACCTATGCTGGTCGGCGCACTGGAACGCCCGGCGAGGCACAGGCCGCTGCATGGATCGCTTCACAGTTCAAGACGATTGGCCTGCAAGAGCCTCCCGGGTACAAGGACTGTCTTGCCACCTATGACGCGCCCCTGTACGTGGTGAGCTCATTCACTGGCATCAAGGCAAGCGGGACACGCGGTGAGTCGTTCCTTGGTGACCGCGGCATGGCGATCCCGTATGCTGGAAGTGGGAGCGTTGAGGCCGATGCCGTGCTTGCGGGGTTCGGGGTTCAGATGACGGGCTATGACGAGTATGCTGGCCTGGAAGTCGCGGGCAAGGTCGTGGTCCTGTTGCGCTACAGCGCTCCGACGCGTTCTGTACCCGAATCGCAGACGTACCTGGCGGCCAAGGTCGGGGGCGCCGCCGCACATGGCGCAGCCGGCGTCGTCATCCTCGACATGCCTTCGGCGCCTAATCCGTTCGACATGCATGGCCAGGTTGTGTCCGCCCTTCCCGACGCACCGGTGTCCGCTCTCGCATCTCTGGCTGGAGCGCGTTCTCTCTTCTGGGCGGCGGGGCTGTCCTTCGACGACATAGCGGCACAGGCGTGGGCAGGCCAGATCGTCTCGCGCGACCTCAACCTGAAGGTGTCTTTTGGCGTCACGGCATCATGGAAGCCGGACGCGACTGCGTTCAACGTAGCCGGCGTACTCTTCGGGACTGACAACAGGCGGCCGATCATGGTTTGCGCACACTTCGACCACCTGGGGACCGACCGGTCGGGCGTGGTGTACCCCGGAGCCGACGACGACGCGTCAGGTGTGGCCGTCATGCTGGAGATGGCACACTCGATGGTCTCGCTGGGCGCGGTCCCCCCGGTATCGATGTGGTTTGTCGCTTTCAGTGGAGAGGAAGAAGGATTGCTGGGTTCTGCCGCATTTGTGGCAGCAGCTCCCGAACTGGCTCAATCGCTGTCTGCCGTGCTCGACCTGGATATGATGCGGTCGACGTCGGGCCTCGGCGTGACGATCGATCCATCTGACCAGACGATCATGGCTGCTGTCTCAGGCGCAATCCGGGACGGCGCTTCACTCGCGGTCATCCCCTGGACAGGGGGATCTGACCATGAGACGTTCAGCCGGCTCGGCGTTCCCAGCTGCATGTTCTCGGCGCATGGGAGGGAAGCTACATGGTACCACACCACGACCGACACGGCGGAGGACCTCCCCGCAGCTGTCCTCGGCACGGCTGCGCGGGACGTGCTTCGTGTGATTTGGGGGCTCACCGGAAGTTCGTGACGCACAGACGCATCCACCGGAGAGCCTGATTGTGTTCACATTTTCTTCACTATATCCGTTCTGGGGACTTGACAAGGTTGCGGTCAGTACTACGATAATATCGTCCGAATAGTGTAAGACGTACGCGAGTAGTAAGACATCAGGAAACAGTAAGACATCGGACGAGAATGAGACGTCGTGGAAGATTCGGACGGTAATGCGCCGTGGAGGTGTACCATGAGACCAAAGGTGATGGTACGAATGGGCGATCTGGACCGCAGCGTTGTGTTGAACAGTGTTCTTCGCCTGCCCCGCTAGGGCGACGGCGTGATGGAGTGCTGAGGAGGTACTTATGAATATCAGGAAACCTGCAGTTACTGCTAGCAAGATGACTCCTGTCGAAATGTGGGCTTTTGAACGGCTGACCAGGTTCCCGCGCTAGGGGGGGACGTGCCTGCGTCGAAGAAGGATCTCGAATCGAAGAAAGATCTGGAGCGCGCGGTGATCGAAGACCTTGGGTCGACTGTCACCGCGTCGACGTCAGAGGAGCAGAAACTCGAGGCTCTTCGCATCAAGACGTTCGCCAGTGCTGTCAGGACCAGAGTGCTGGTCGCGTTCAGCACCTGCAGTGGCAGTTCAGGAGTTTCGGTGAAGCAGCTGTCAGAGAGGCTCGGCATGTCCCACGGCACCGTCTTCTACCACGTGAAGCAGCTTCAGAAGGCTGAATTCATCGAGGAGGCTGGTACGCGAGAGGTCAACGGCATCCTGGAGCGGTTTTACCGACCCGTCAAGCGACTCGTGCGGATCTCGCCGGAGACCGCTGCCCGGATGGATATCCCCATCAACATCTACTTCGAGGAAATGTACCAGCAGACTCGCAAGCCCGTAGGGCGACGAAGTCTCCTGAGCGAGGAGATCTTCGTGAACGAACAGGAGCGCAACGAATTCCTGCAGCGCTACGTCAAGCTCTGCGCCGAGTATAGCACTCCGGGTGGGGGCAAGATGCATCTTGCAGCCGCATCTGTCACGTATGAGGTCCGGGAGGATCCGGACCACGCTCCCTGCACCGATAGCGCGGAGCCCCGCTCCGACAAAGGGGCATAGGAGCTGAAAAGGACTCTGCGCCGCGAACTTGCTGGCATGAGAGCGCACAGGCCGGCGACACAGTGTCAGCAGACAAGGCTGCCACTCGCGCCGTCTCTCTGGGCGCAACTCCTTTCCTCCGGGACTTGACGAAGAGTCCCGGAGGTTTTCCTTTGAGTCCTAATAGAAACCGTCGACGATCACAAGGACGCCATCTCGCCTGAGCACGCGACTGAGTTCGTGAGCCATCTGCGCTCCCAGCTCCAATTGTGAATACCGTTGGTGTCAGGCACCAATAGCATTCACAATTGCGTTGCGGCGCTCCTGACGTATCCTGAACGCAGGGCGGCCGTGGATGGCCTGCCAGTGGAGGAACGCTGATGTGCAGGATGTTCGGAATGGTCGCCACGACGCCGTAATCAATAGCTCCATGGATTACCGAGGTCGAACCTTCACTACGTTCACTGGCGGTTGCCGACAAATCCGGTGAGGCCAATCCTGACGGTTGGGGTATCGGATGGTATGACGGTGAACAGGAGTGTCCCCATGTTGTCAAGGAACCGGGACCTGCGAACGAATCGCCACTCTTCGAGCTGACCGCTCGCGAAGTCAGTGCGCGCATTGCTCTTGCTCACATCCGCCGCAGCAGTGGTACATCTCGCCGGCTGGTCAACACGCACCCGTTCGTCGCGGGCCGCTGGGCATTCTGCCACAACGGGCACTGCTCGGGCGAACGTCTGATGGAGCATCTCCTGCCCAAGTTCAGGAAGGGCCTCGAGGGCGAAAACGACAGTGAAGTCTATTTTGCCTTGCTGCTGCAGCATCTCGAGTCGGCGACCGACCCCCTCGACGCCCTGAGGGGTGCCGTCCACGAGGTCGCGTCCGTCGGGGACTTCACCGGCCTCAACTTCCTCCTGTGCGACGGACAACGCATGTACGCCTTCCACTACAGCACGGATCCGGAGCGACACAGCATGTACCTGCAGCACCAGAGTGGCAGGGAACTCGTGGCCAGCGAACCCCTGGGCACCGGTTCCTGGGACGAGTTGCCCAACGGCTCGCTGGCTGTCCTGACGCTCGCCGGACACACGCTCGCGTCTCTGATCTGAAGCCAGGCCGTACGGACCGGCCCGCAGAAAGACTTGGCGGTTCCCTGGAAGCCGTTTCTTTGCTTTTTGGAGGCGTTTGTCTACCATATGGCATGTGGTTGAGGTCATACCTGGAGGTACCTTGATGGTACTCTGGAAAAGCATCGTGCTCGGAATTATGCAGGGGCTGACCGAGTTCCTGCCTGTCAGCAGCTCGGGTCATCTGGTCGTCTGGTCGGGGATCCTGAAGGCCGACTCGACGCTGGCCTTTGATGTGGCCTTGCACTTCGGCAGCCTCATCGCGCTGGCCATCTTCTTCTGGGGTGACATTCTGGGCCTGTTCCGGGGATTCCTCTACACGTTCCGTGGCAGCCTGTCTCATGAAGAGGCGCGCAAGCGCAACATGTTCTGGCTCATTGTGGCGTCCATCATACCGTCTGGAGTCGTCGGCGTGCTGTTCAGTGCGACCATAGAGAAGGCCTTCGCCAGCTACTACGTCGTAGCGGCCATGTTCCTCGTCACAGCCGTCCTGCTGCTTCTACAGCATTTTTCGTCGACGACCAGAACCATCCGCGAGGTCGGCTGGAAGGATGCGCTGGCCATCGGTATCGGTCAGGTTTTTGCGCTGCTGCCGGGTCTTTCGCGCAGTGGCACCACGATGTCTGTCGGCGTCTACAGGGGTCTCAAGCAGGAGGATGCCGCCCATTTCAGCTTCCTGATGGCCATCCCGACCATCGCGGGCGCCGCGATCTTCAAGCTCAAGGACTTCCTGAAAGCGGGGATGTCCTCAAGCACCCTCACTGAAGTCGGCATCGGTGTCGTCGTCAGCGTGCTGACCAGCCTCGTCGCAATCGGGTTGCTGCTCAAGGTTGCGCGGAAAGGCAAGATGCAGTGGTTTGGGCTCTATTGCGTTGCCGCGGCAGTTTTCACGTTTGCAGCCCACTATTTCGGACTTATCTGAGCCCTGCCTGGTGCGCAGGAATCGGGTTGAGGGTACAACAATGGAATGTACTACGTGAAAGGGGAGTGTGACCTATGTTCGAAAAAGCAACCGACAAGAACAACATTGGCGATCTTGCACTGTCGCTGGGTATCTGCGACGAGGAAGTCGATTTCTTTGGCAGGTACATGGCCAAGATCGACTACCATATTCTCAATCGCTTGCGGGACAAACCGGATGGCAAGTACATCGATGTGACAGCTATCACGCCGACACCGTTTGGCGAAGGCAAGACTGTCACGACCATTGGGCTGGGCATGGCGCTGAACAAACTGGGATTCAAGACGGTCAACACACTGCGTGAACCGTCCATGGGTCCAGTCTTCGGTATCAAGGGTGGTGGAACGGGTGGCGGCAAGTCTTCTCTCTTTCCGATGGAGCAAATCAACCTGCACTTCACGGGTGACATTCATGCAGTAGAGACAGCAACCAACCTGCTGGCCGCGGTGGTGGACAACCATATCTCTCAGGGAAACGAACTGGACATCGATCCTCAGAGCATCAGCTGGCGCCGGACCATGGACGTAGAAGACCGGTCGATGCGCGAGCTGACGATTCAGCTCACGGAGAAGCAAAATGGCATCAAGACGGA
>Ga0315289_10001886_pt1 | contig 32547 bp, 21 predicted proteins | sample YL17G11_40_MG_FD_203452 | JGI IMG/M metagenome (GOLD analysis project Ga0315289, IMG submission 203452) | Sediment microbial communities from Yellowstone Lake, YNP, Wyoming, USA - YL17G11_40 | ecosystem: Environmental > Aquatic > Freshwater > Lake > Sediment | place: USA: Wyoming | collected... | reverse complement strand
AGAAGTTAGCCGCCGCCGCTGAGATCATCGGCAAGACTCCGGTGGGAATTCAGTTGAGGTTCCTCTCCACCCTCGCGGAGGTGGCAACGGAGAAGAATTCCACCATCATCTTCCCGGTGCCCATTGACCTCTTTACCCCGTTTATTAAAAAGCTTGCAAAAGAGGGGGGAGAGACAAAGTCGTAGATCAAGCATGGCGGAGCCTGCTTGACAAAAAGAGTTGATATTCACTCTGATATAAAGAAAGAGACCACATCCTAACCCTTCCCTACAGAGGAGGGAGCCATATTCCCTCTCCTTGTAGGAGAGGGCCAGGGTGAGGTCGTTAGAAGTTCGCTTGTGGGTCGAGGGTACCCCTACCCTCGACCTTTCAAGTGAGTAAGGTACCCCGCCACACCTTGCGGATGGCAGAAATGAAGGAATTATTTGGAGAAAAGATACTTTGGGTATCGGTATTAATCCTGTTGTCTTTAGCCGGCAGTTGCACTAAGAAGAGCACTCGCCCCGTCCAGCCAACTGTGTATCTAATGAAGGACTATTTCCCTTTGAATCCGGGAGATGAATGGATCTGGGAGATCTTGACGGACTCTATTCCAGAACCTTTTGTTGATGGAGACATTGATTTGGGAGAACCTTTTGAAGATAGGAACGGGAATGGGGTTTATGATCCACAGATAGATTACTTCGATTCCACGATGGATATGAATGGCAATGGGAAGTGGGATGGACCAAAAGATCCTTGGACGCCCGGAATTCCGTATGAGGATAGAAATAACAACGGCGAATATGACCCACCCAACGGGAAATGGGATGAGGGAGAGTATTTTTTAGATTTAGATTCAAACGGCACATGGAATTGGATTCCACATTCTCAAATCGGTCGATTAAAAGCGGAAATTGGTGGCGAAACTTTGGTCTCCTCCGACGGGAGTATAATTTTTGGTCGACGCTCGCGTTTCCTCTTCAGTGGACCACCAGGTTGGGATTTTATTGATCAGTACACAGATGACGGCTTCTCCAACGATAGCTTAGGGTTAAGATGGCACTCACATTCAGAGACGTTTTTCTCTCGACAAGACGATCTAAAAGAGCATGCACCTATTATCATTGCTAAGGCAGATACCAGACTGGGCGATTCCGGGGTGAATATAGATACGTCATATGGGCAAGAGGGAATTTCTGGCGTCTATACATGGATTTCAATTTTTGAAGCTGTCGAGCACGTGTGCGTCCCCGCTGGAGTCTTTAGAAATTGCCTTAAATTCAAAACCGTCGCCTCTGGATGGATAGGGAACATGGAAAAATATAACGGGACGAGTTATCAATGGTATGCTAAGAATGTGGGCTTGGTGAAATCGGAAGGTCCAAAAGCAGAAGAACATTGGCGACTCAAGAGTGCAATAATTAACGGTAGAAGCTATCCTTAAAACGAATATTTGATTACCCCCTCACCCTTCCCTCTCCCCACAGGGGAGAGGGTTTATCTGATGGATTCACCTTGAGGGGTTGAGGTGAGCAAGTGGCTTCACATCAAAACCTAATACCATTTATATCAATCACATTCTGTCGTAGAAATATTCCATGGAATATCTGATCTTTGGAAGTTCGGTTATAATCATTTTAATCCTCCTTTTCATCCTGATGCAAAAGCAGTTGTCAAACTTAAGGGAGCAGGTTCGCCAAAGCTTAGAGAATACAGATCAAATCCTTAGCCAGCGGATTGAGAGCACCGGCAAAGTGATGAGCGACGTTCAGAAGGATTTGGTTCGCTTGGAGGAATCGAACAAAAGGATATATGAAGTGGGCAAGGACATCTCCAGCCTCCAGGAGATTTTAAGGGCTCCCAAAATCAGAGGAACTATTGGGGAATTTCTCCTCTCTGACCTTTTGGGTCAGATTCTCCCAGCCGGGCACTTCTCTTTGCCCTATCAGTTCAAAAGTGGGGAGAGGGTGGATGCGGTCATTCATTTAGGGAAAAGACTGGTTCCCATCGATTCCAAATTCCCTTTGGACAATTTTAGAAAATTTTTAGAAGCAGAAGGCGAACAAGATAAAAAATTCCATAGGAAAAGATTTCTCGCCGATGTGAAAGGGCATGTCGACTCAATTGCCAGAAAATATATTTTGCCGGATGAGGGGACATATAACTTCGCCCTTATGTATATTCCAGCCGAAAATGTGTATTATGAAATTATGGTGAAAACGGATTCCGGCTCTGAGGAAAAAAGTATTGTCGATTATTCCATGGACAAAAAAGTGATTCCGGTCTCGCCTAATACTTTCTATGCCTATCTTCAGACCATCCTTTTCGGATTGAAAGGCTTGGAAGTCGAGCGAAGCGCTCAAGAAATCATTTCTACCTTAGAGAGCCTGCGAGGTGATTTTTCCAGATTTCAAAATGATTTTCGCCTAATAGGGAGACACTTGTATAATGCCAGAAGATGCTACGAATCAGCCGACCGAAAGCTTCAATGGTTTGGGGACAAACTGGAACATGTAGAGTCCCCTTCCTCTCAAGTTGAGATCGAGACAGCTTCGGCAGAGAAAGAAATGGAATTGTAGTGATCGAGTCACCAGGATCCTGCGGACTTGCTCGACTTGGTATTTGGTCTAATTCCCCTCAGAAGCGGAAAGACCTCGCAGACTAATGGTCATCAACTATTTAACTTGACATCCCTTGTAACTACATATTGTTCTAACTGACTTTAGTCAGGTTTAGGTAACGCCACTAACGTGGCTGAGAACTGGATTTTATGTGGAAGCAGAGTATGTTAACTTATTTGGTTGAAGACCATAAGTCTGCGGCTACAACCTCTTCCCCTTTTGTCCCCTCTCCATTCCGCCAAAGGCGGGAGAGAGGGGGATATAAGGGATGATGTCTTTTTTAAACTAACAACACGGTGCGGGCCCATGGATGAACAGATAATTTATCAGATACACTACGTCACTGACATCCACCACTCCATCACAATTCACGTCTCCAACTGGCAATGGAGCAGGTGCAGGACCATCTATGAACAGATAGTTTATTAAGAAAACCACGTCGCTGATGTCTATCACCCTATCTCCGGTGCAGTCACCTCGGCGAATGTTCAAAAGAATCGAGACATTGTCGCTATTCCAATTTGCAACAGCTAAGTCTAGATCAGCATCCCCATCTAAATCCGCACAAAAAACAGAATGAGGACCACTTCCTGCCCCATAGTCCACTTTGGTCTGAAAAGTCCCATCCCCGTTGTTCTTTAAGATGGAAACACTGTCGCTCCAAGCATTTGCTATAGCCAAATCCAGGTCCAAATCACCATCTAAATCCGCACAAAAAACAGACCAAGGCCAATTTCCTGCCCCATAGTCCACCTTAGTCTGAAAAGTCCCATCCCCGTTGTTCTTTAAGATGGAAACACTGTCGGACCCCCCATTTGCCACAACTAAATCCAGATCCCCATCTAAATCCGCACAAAAAACAGACCCAGGCCAATTTCCTGCCCCATAGTCCACCTTAGTCTGAAAAGTCCCATCCCCGTTGTTCTTTAAGATGGAAACACTGTCGGACCCCCCATTTGCCACAACTAAATCCAGATCCCCATCTAAATCCGCACAAAAAACAGAATGAGGATAAGTTCCTACATCATAATCCACCTTAGTCTGAAAAGTCCCATCCCCGTTGTTCTTTAAGATGGAGACATTGTCGCTATACTCATTTGCCACAGCTAAGTCCAGATCGGCATCCCCATCTAAATCTGCACAAAAAACAGAATTAGGCTTATTTCCTGCGCCATAACCCACCTTAGTCTGAAAAGTCCCATTCCCGTTGTTCTTTAAGATGGAAACGTTGTTGCTATTCCAATTCGCTACAGCCAAGTCCAGATCACCCTCCCCATCTAGATCCGCACAAAAAACAGAAGCAGGATGGTATCCTACCCCATAGTTGACCGCACCCTGAAAGGTTCCATCCCCGTTGTTCTTTAAGATGGAGATACTGTCGCTCCAGGCATTTGTGACGGCTAAGTCCAAATCACCGTCATCATCCAAATCCCCGCAGAAAACAGAATTAGGACCATCTCCAACCGAATAGTTACTGTCAAGATAAAAAGTCCCGTCCCCATTGTTCTTTAAGATAGACACATTGTCGCTATTAGCATTTGCTACAGCTAAGTCCAGATCACCATTTCCATCTAAATCCGCACAAAAAACAGAAATAGGATAATCTCCTGCCCCATAGTTGACTGGAGGACTGAAACAGGCGGCACCATCCTCAACTTTTGTCGTGAACGACCAGACGTAACTGCTTTCCATAGGAGTCCCAACTGAAGACTTTATGCCAGTGGTGAGCACCACAGTTACGATCTCTCCTTGATTAAAATCCTTGGTTGGGTTCAAGGTCGCGGTTTTAGTTGGGCTGTCGTAGGTTATCGTTCCTTTATGGAGACCTGTTGACCAGGCGTTCACCACGAAAGTAGAGTCATTGATGGTGGTTTGATCCATATCGATATCAAAAGTCACCGATATGTCGGTGTTAACTGGCACATTGAGTGTGTTCTGTGCCGGTGAGGTGGAAACGACCGCCGGAGCTTGCGCAAAAACGGGCACAGCCCAGAAAACCATGAATAAAATCCAGACCCCTGAAATAAGAGTATGGCGTTTTAACATAAAGACCTCCGGGTTTGAGATATTTCTGCCCCCTCACCCTGTATCCCTTCTCCCCCACGGGGAGAGGATCAAGGTGAGGGGGTTATTTTTCCATCTATCTTCCTTTCGCTTAACAACACGGTGCAGGTCCATTGATAAAGAGATAATTTATCATGTATACCACGTCACTGACATCCACCACTCCATCACAATTCACGTCTCCAACTGGCAAGGGAGCAGGCGCAGGACCATTTATGAAAAGATAGTTTATTAAGAAAACCACGTCTGAAACATCTATTATCTTATCTCCGGTGCAGTCACCCCGGCGAATGTTCAAAAGAATTGACACATTGTTGCTCCAAAGATTAGCCACAGCTAAGTCCAGATCACCCTCCCCATCTAAATCCGCACAGAAAACAGAAACAGCAGTTGTTCCTGCACCATAGTTAACCGCACTCTGAAAGCTGGCATCCCCATTGTTCTTCAAGATGGAAACATTGCTGCTACCATAATTAGCCACAGCTAAGTCCAGATCACCCTCCCCATCTAAATCCGCACAAAAAACAGAGACAGCAGTTATTCCTGCATCATAGTTGTCCGCACTCTGAAAACTGGCATCCCCATTGTTTTTCAAGATGGAAACGTTGCCGCTACCAACACTCGCCCTAGCCACAGCTAAGTCCAGATCACCCTCCCCATCTAAATCCGCACAAAAAACAGAAACAGGATAGTCCCCTGTCCCATAGTTGACCGCACTCTGAAAGCTGGCATCCCCATTGTTCTTCAAGATGGAAACATCGCCGCTACCATAATTTGTCACAGCTATGTCTAAATCGCCATCAGCATCTAGATCCGCACAAAAAATAGAATAAGGAGCATCTCCTACCCCATAGTTGACCGCACTCTGAAAGGTCCCATCCCCGTTGTTCTTTAACATGGAGACACTGTCGCTTAACTCATTTGCCACGGCTAAGTCCATATCACCATCTCCATCTAAGTCGGCACAGAAGACAGAAATAGAACCATTTCCTGCCCCATAGTTGACCGCCGGCTGATAAGTCCCATCCCCGTTGTTCTTTAAGATGGAGACATTGTTGCTGGCATGATTTGCCACGGCTAAGTCCAGATCACCATCCCCATCTAAGTCTGCACAGAAGACAGAAGAAGGACCATCTCCCGCTCCATAGTCCGCCTTGGCCTGAAAAGTCCCATCCCCGTTGTTCTTTAAGATGGAGACACTGTCGCTGAAAAAATTTGCTACCGCTAAGTCCAAATCACCATCTCCATCTAAATCCGCACAGAAAACAGAAGTAGGACCATCTCCTGCCCCGTAATTGAATGGCTGAGTGAAGCAGGCGGCACCGTCGTCTACTATTGTGGTGAAAGACCAGACGTAACTGCTTTCCATCGGAGTCCCGACTGAAGACTTTATGCCGGTGGTGAGCACTACGGTTACGATTTCGCCTTCATCGAAATTCTCTGCGGGGTCTAAGGTTGCGACCTTTGTCTGACTATTGTAAGTAATGGTGCCTTGGTGAAGCCCAGTAGACCATGCATTGACGACAAAGGTAGATTCGTTGATGGAGCTGGGTCTCATATCCACATCGAATCTAACCGTTATGTTGGTGTTTACCGGCACATTCAGCTCATTCTGCGGTGGTGAAATAGACATAACGTGGGGCACAATGTTCTGTGGCTCTCCGCCGGAAATACAATAGCCTATTCCTCCCCCTCCTCCAGTGGGCATCTGAGTTCCAGCCATAGCATCGGGCACGCCGTATCCATTCACATCGGGAAGACCTCGCACCGTGAAAAGACGGTTATCGGTATAGTATTTCCAGAGGAGGGTGCAGGCTTTTACGTCAACACAGTAGACAAAGTAGTCAAATGATCCTCCCAAAGCCTCCGGATAACCATCGCCGGTTACGTCATCTATGGGATCCACAGTCCAGACATCCCCTCCATTCAATGTCCCTACGGTGTAACTGCAGATTACAGAACCATCAGCGCCAGAAAGACATATTATGACGTTTTTCCATGATCCCACCAGCACGTCCTGTATTCCATCGTCGTTTATGTCAGCTATCGGCTCAACCCGCATGACCACCTCCCCAGAACCAACGTAGTAACTCCAAATCTGCGCTCCATTCCTTCCATTTCGGCAGTAGACATAGTAACTCCATCCGCCTGCCAAAACATCGTCATACCCATCTCCGTTCACATCTTGGATAACGGAAACATCTTGGAATCCCGCGGGGAAGGTAAATTGCCAAATAATCGAAGGACTGCCTGTGCTATGTCCGGAAAGACATATCAACCTATGCTCATTGTCCCCTCCAGCAATTACCGCATCTGAATATCCGTCATCGTTCATGTCTTCTATCTGACATATGGACATAACTGCATCGTTGGCTTGAAACTTCCAGATTAAGTTTCCGTTGGTGCCATTCACACAATAAGCCGCATCCGCATCCGATCCGGCACAGAACAGAACCTCATCTATGCCGTCTCCAGTTAAATCGGCGATTGGGCAAATGCTGTAGATCCAGCCAGATGGTGTATGGACGTATGTGTCGTAAGACCAGATCGTTGCACCGGTCATACCGTTAATTGCAAAAGCGGTTCGGCTTCCCCAAGCAGTTCCCAAAAGAGCGTCCATATGTCCGTCTCCGTTGACGTCCTCTATGTATGAGACGCATTGGTCCCCATATCCACCGCTGTTGCTTGGTCCTCCCAAAGGACGGCAGGACCAAAGCACCGTGCCGTAGCCCGGACTATTTCCCTTGATGCAGAAAAAGTGGTCTGCCACTGGCGCTCCAGAATCATAGCTCTCCATAAGCACATCCGGAAGAGCATCGCCATCCACATCTACAAATTTGGAGACACACACCACATTTTCGATCCCCTGAAACCACCAGATCAAGTCGCCCCCACCTTTGAGACCACCGGTCGCTACCGGACCAACTTGTTCCCCCTCCGGAGAGACTTCGGATAGTCTCTGCAAAACCCCCTGAGTGTTCTGGTCAGGACATTCCTCCGCCCATGCCATCTGGGACAAAAAGAGGATTGAAGATATGACCAGAGGGACAAAAAACCATCTAACTTTTAGCATGGTTCACCTCCTGAAAATTTGAAGTTTGACTTTTAAAACATTTTCGCTTACGTATTAACATCCCCCAATGTCCTCTTTTTATAAGTTACAACAAAAATTGAATTTGTCAACGGAATTCGTGGTGGAGTTTCCCCGATTTTTTCGGTCCCCGCCCCCCCTCTTTAGAGCGCCTTTGCCATAGAATACTTTAACTCTCCGAAATATCACCTGCTAAACTCACATATCTCAAGACACAGAAGTCGTGCCGAATCCATTCAGGAAATGTTTTCTACATGACAAATCATATATGTCCTCATCTGTTGGTTACTTAGATCTCTACTGCTCTGTAACATAAATTTGTTCGCTATTGAAGCAGCTCGATTTATGGCTTTATTCCCACACTATCCTGACAGTTCAACAAGCTCACTGTCCCTGAGTGAAGTCGAAGGGAGCATGTCGTTTTGTGGGCTAAAGCCCATATAGGAGTGGGGGAGTTCTTTACTTCATCCCACGACCTAAAGGTCGTGGCAATGAATTGTGACAACTATCTTACCCTAAACTTATGTTACAATCCACTACTCTACAAAATTTTGGGGAATGTCCAGAATTTATGGAGCTTCCGCATTTTTTTCGATCCCAACTCTGTCCATATGGACGGCTACTAACTACCCATCAGATTTGTCTTGACAAGGCGTGATTTTGGTATAAATTAGCTTTTGTTGAGTGCTCTCCCTTTCATGGGTGGGCATTCAAGCGAAGATAAAAAACATCATCAGGGGTGGTCCCTTGTAGGGCCTGAGATCATACCCTTACTACCTGATCTGGGTAATGCCAGCGTAGGGAAATGAAGAACCCTTGCCGTTATCCTTTAGATCAGGATGACGGTTTTTTGTTGTCGAAATTAATACAAAGGAATTATTTTTGAATTACCCCTCACCCTTCCCTCTCCCCACAGGGGAGAGGGAATGAGCTTCGCCAACGATAAACTTTATATAACCATAAGGAGGAAACATGGCAAACAATCAGAAAAGACGCAATAACAAAGAAGTTAAGGGGAGTCCACTTCCAGATGTAGGAAAGATCTCTCCGGAGATTTTCGATGAGTTGATTTATCCTAATTTGGGGGCGAGCTCCAAATCCATTCTGGTAGGACCAAAACATGGGGTGGATGTTGGGGTGGTAGATTTAGGAGAAGATAGGGTGATGGTGACCACCACGGACCCGGTATTTATCGTGCCGGAGTACGGCTTTGAAAGAGCCGCCTGGTTTGCCATTCATATTTTAGCCTCGGATGCGGTCACATCCGGACTAAAGCCGAATTATCTCTCAATCGATCTGAACCTCCCCTTGAGCATGACCAAAGACCAGCTTTCCACCATGTGGAAGGTGATTAGCGAAGAGTGCAAAAAGATGGGGATGAGTATCATCAGCGGGCATACGGCCCGGTATCATGGATGCAATTACCCCATGGTTGGCGGTGCCACGGTGATATGTATTGGAGAAAAGTCGAAATATGTCTCGCCCCAGATGGCAAAGGTGGGCGATAAGGTCATAGTAACTAAGGGTGCGGCGATCGAAGCTACCGGAATTTTCGCCGTGGCTTTCAAAGATAGGATAGAAGAGTATTTTGGCAAAGATTTCGCTCAGAAGGCGGAGAAGATCTTTTATCAGATGTCGGTGGTGGAGGATGCTCTGACCGCAGTAGAAGTGGGAACCAGAAAGGATGGGGTCAGCGCCATGCATGATGCCACAGAATGCGGAATCTGGGGAGGGCTTTACGAGTTAGCCAAAGCCTCCAACGTGGGGATGCGAATTGAAAAAGATAAAATCATAGTTTTAGATGAGGTGGAAAAAATCTGTTCAAAATTCGGTATGGATCCATATAGCTCCATCTCCGAAGGGACTTTAATCATAACCTGCAAGGAGGCAAAAGCTGGATTGGTAGTAGAAAAGCTGAAAAATAAGAATATCCGCTCCTCTATTGTGGGTGATGTAACTTCCGAAGAGAAGGGGATTTTGTTGGTGGAGAAGAATCGGGAAAAACACCTCGAACATCCAAGGGTTGATCCCTTTTGGATTGCTTTTGACAAGGCGTTGTCTCAGTGAAATGATTTCGCTCTCAGATCAGAGCATCTGATGGTTCCTTAAATTTGTGTTGCGTGTGTTTCGTGCGTTTCGTGTGTTTCTTTTTCACAATTTTTTTCTGCGAAGCGGGCAAGCTCACCACAAACTGAAGTTTCTGAACAATCTGGACTTTCTGAACTTTGTTTTCATAATTTTTCTTGGTTCGACTTCCTTCGACTTCGCTCAGGATAAATGGTTCGACTATGCTCACTATAAACGGAGTTCATATTTGTTCTCTCATAAACTGGGGAGCTATCACCATCACCACCAAAGTTATAGTAATTTTGCTATCCCGCCTTTGGCAGGACAGTGGATATGGTGTCAGAACAAGACAGGCTGACACATCGAGAAAGATTGCTTCGTCGTCCCGCCCTTCAGGTCTGAGACCTTCAGGGTCGAAGACAAAATACTGGACTCCTCGCAACGACAGACAGCGTGTGCCGGATAGCTTCCCCTATGGGTCGCAACCCGGCCTACCGTTTTTTCACCTCTCCCATAAATACTGCACTTGTCCCCTTCACCAGCAAAGTTGTAGCGATTTTGGTCTCTGTGGTGGAGGGTTCGGATTGATCCTGAAGGGAACCCCCAGCCGACACTGTCTGGGGATGATAATTTTGTGGATCCAAATGGACAACTCCCGGAAAGCAAGAGGTGCAAGGTGAGGGCACCTTGAACCAACGTGTAACCCGACACAAGTGTCGCTACTCCAAATCTTACTCACAGGGTGGGGGGCCTCCGGTAAATAGGTGGTTGAGCAGATACACCACATCGGAAATATCAACCACCCCATTACGATTGACATCTCCAGCCTGAATCGGAAGAGGAGCAGGACCACTTATAAAGAGATAATTCATCAGAGACACTACGTCTGACCCATCTATGATTTTATCATTATTGCAGTCACCACAGGTATATATGGCCACGGATAATGAATCCGACCAATTGCTCTCATCATACGAATCTTTTGCCTTCACTTTTACATGATATATGCCCGGGTTCATCCAGGTGTGAGATACAGTGCAAGTGTCTCCAGAATTGTATGGTCCAAGCCAAAGGCTATCCGTTCCTTCTCCCCAGTAAAACAAATAGAATATGTTATCTCCATCCGGATCAGTAGTGTGGCTTTGGTAATCATATCCTATTTCAGGTGCTCCTTGAGTTATCCCCGAGGGTGTATTTGGGGTTAGGGGCGGACAGTTGACATTCGCCATGCCTAAATCCGGGTTGCCCCAAAGAGCTCCCCATTCAAACATCTCATACTTGACATAATACCATAGCCCGCGGGTGTACATCTGTCTCAAAGCCCATTGATGAGCGTGCCCTTGGGTATAATTCCCAGAAGTAACCGAGGTGGTAAAGTAGTAGTCAAGGGACTGACTGGAGCCATCGCTCGGATCGTTCCATGCCCCCATACCATAAGCTACTTTGGTTGCTCCGAGGAAGCCAACGGCACCCTGTTTCAACATGGCTTGGCCGATGTTAAGATAATCAGCATCAGAATTACTGCAGGCATCAGCGAAGACGATGGCGGGATAGTTATCGTTAAGGTGCGGGCAGGTGGAGTTGGAGACGAAAGCTTCGCCCGTGGAGTACAAGATATAACTGGCATCGGGTGAACCGTGGCCAGCCCAATCTACAAAGGCGAACATGCCAGAGGACCATACCGAGAGGACGTTATTGTATTTTAAGTCGTAGTCCATCTCGTAGCTGGAGTGACCCGCCTCATACATCCGCGTCATAGTCCAATCATGCATCCACAGTTGATTGACTTTTGCCTCCATAAGAACGGCATTGTCCGTGTCGTCCCAGAAAAAGGCGCCCAAAAGAAGGATATTCTTCTTAAATCTGGGATTGTTGTTCTGCTCATAAGCCACAGATTTTTCACAAATGTGTAAAACATCGGCACCGGTGCTCCAGGGAATTCTTCCCACATTCACCTCGTTATAAAAATCAATAGGATCAGAGTTTTCACCCCAGAGATGATTCGCATTAGCATCCCAGGATTGATTGTCGGGTTTGGAGAGCTCAGCATAATAAAAATCGGTCTTGGGTCGTCCATATCCCATGTCCTGCCAACAAAGCCGCATAGGAACATTGCTATAATTGCCGACCAGCAGAACATCCTGAATGCCCCAGGCACTGGAGGGGTATTTATCCCTCAGAAAATTTCTCATTTTCTCAGCCAGATCATAGCCTGTGTAGTTCGAATTGATCCAAGAGGTAGTCACTACTTCAACGGTTCTGCCTTTGGAGGTTTCCCAGTTTACCAAAGGTGTTACCGATGAGACCAGCGAATCCAGAGTGATGATTACAAAGTCGTGAAGCCCTTTACCCATATTGGGACCTTTTGGGTACCAGCTCTGAGCCTGATCATAATTAAAGATAAATTCTTTGGCAATTTGCTCTGTTCGCGGTAGATTGTCGATCATAATATTTTCAGAAGAAAAATCTTTAGGAATAGTATAGCTTACCCGGAGAGTGACTTCAGGATAGTATGTTAATTGACCGGACAGGGGACGATAGGAAAAAGGCGTGACCCTTACATCCACCAGGTTATATTTTCTGTAACCGGCAGTGCCTACAAATTCAGCAACATTCTGTGGATAGGGCTCATCGCTTCCATAGGTCGAGTTAAAGTTCTCCTCATACACCTTTTTGTCTTGTTCATAGAGGAGAGGGTTTTCCTGACCTATTACTCTCGGTAATGAAACAGGGGTTACCTTGTAGCTTTCGGGAAGAGTAATACCTTCGCCAGTAGAAAAGGTAACTTCAGAAACTGCAGCTCCTGGGGGGATGGCAATAGCGAAGATTTTTGAGGGGAGGTTTGGTTTTCCCGGAACCAAAAGAAGACCAAAGTCTTCCACAGAGATCTGGTGACCTTGTGGAGTCTCTTTGATCTGGTATGCTCCAATAGGTATGGTTACACTAATTCCCTCATTGGCACTTGCCAAAACACTTTGTAACAAAAACATGGTCACAAAACAGACCATCATTATCCTGTACTTCTTCACCTTCGCATTTTTCATCTTTCCTCCTTGTTAGGTAATGGTAAGACCAAATTTCATCTGTTATTATCCTTCAGACTGATCTAATTATAATTATAACTTAAAAATGAAAAAAGTCAAGATGAATTCTTTATGCAGGTTCAGTAGAAGAAAATGCCTTGTCCCTTTATGGAGAGCAAAAACTGTAGCGTGCATGAATGCGACCCGTCGGGGCTTCAGGGTGGATGTTGCCATCCACCCCCTAACGGGACTGTGGAAAAAGTTTTTTTGGGAGTGCAGGGGGTCCATAGTGAGGGTTCACCTGGAAGAGGATTCACCCTCCCGTCTGGGCAAGGACAGTCCCCATTCAATGCCTCTGTATTAGCTACAGAGCGGGGGGGGTCCGCCGACAAACAGATAGTTGATCAGATAGACGACATCAACAATGTCGACCAGACCATCGCAGTTGGCATCGCCTGATTCTAAAGGATTGGGAGCTGGCCCTCCTACGAATAGATAGTTGATCAGATAAATCACATCTCCGACATCCACTAGCCCATCTCCATTAGCGTTGCCAGCCAAGAACGGACCCGGGATACGAACGTAGGCATATAGCCTATCACCAATGATGGAATCCACTCTGACAGTTATCCATGAGGGACCAAAATAACCATGGCTATTGGGATCGGTGTAGTAACTAAAGATTTCCTGACCGGGAACGTCATTGGAAAAAGGTGCGGCTATTTGGGTTTCGTAAGGGTACCACCATTGAGCGCTGTCTGTGACCCACCCTCCGGGATTAGTGTGGGCATCCCTATCTGGATTGTAGCCCGCATCTTCAATTTTGACCCGGTAGTGCGGGTAATCCGGTGTGCCCATATTCATACTGTAATATGGTGTGTCTAATGAGTCATGAACGTGCGTAATTATCAAACCCCGGTCGAGCGGATCGCCTCCGTACGTCAAAGCCGGCCAGAAAAAGGCGCTGTAATCGGAATCCAATTTGTCAAATTTTGCTGTGGAATTTGGGTTACGGTATTCTAAAAGAAAATATTCCCCTTCACCCGGGAATATTGGAAGCAAATACAAGGAGCTATCCTTGGTCGTCTCGATATTTGGTATCACCAGATGGTAATCAGCACCCGGGCTTAGCACCACAGGATCGATCCAGCCGGCTTCCTTCTTGTTCCATCCACAAAAATGAGACGGCACCTCGGAACCAAGGGAGAATATACCATAACCCTCATATCCCGTAACGCACCAATCCTGCACCGGATGGTCGTTGTAGTCTCCCGGAGTATAGAAAGTAGTCGTATCGATTCTGCCATCATGGTCAAACAGGTCAGGTAATGCCAGGCAGTGAGCCATAAAGTGGCAAAAAACGCGAACTCTGTTTCGAGCATTAACGCCTGTGAACCGACGGGGATTTAGGGGATCATGCAAGGGTCGGGTCTCCGGGGAAGTGTTCCATCCGTTAATGTGAACTCCATCATAAGGTCCGGGTCCGGAATGGGGTGCGTAGATCATGGCAAACGACCAGATGTCATTGGGGTTGTGCGAATCTTCATAACCATTGCCCGCCCGGATAAGGAAGACGCCGTCTACGTCACCATCATGGTTGCCATCAAACTGGGAGTAATCTACAAATGGATCGAGAGCTGCAAACAATGATTGGTAATTAAAAGAGGTAGTATACCATCCCGCATTATACCAATCCACCACCTGACCCACTACGTTTATTCGTCCATAGGAAACCTCATAATAATATTCTGCAACAGACCCACCGGGAAAGACGTCCCTGGAAAAAAACAGGCTGTCAAATGTTGCTGGTGAATATGTGCCCTGTCGGTTATCCCACTCAACCAATACGACAAGCACCTTGAGGGTGTCAGCGGTGAAACGAAATGAGGCTATCTTGATACTATCCTGTCGGGTAAGCTGGGATGCAGGTATTTTCCCAAACTGCGATTCTAATTTTTCTGGTGGGACGTCGAGTATTATCCCCCTGGAAAGGTCAATAGCAGAAGTAAGGCAAGGGACTGCCATTATGATAAACCCGCAAATGAAAAAAACCTGCAATAACCTTTTCACAACACCTCCAGAAAAAGCTTGTAGGTCGACCATAGCGAAGCTTGGTCGATATCTTTTATTGTCAAGCACCCGCTTTCCGCAAAGATGCATGACCTACACCACGTTATCAGCTACAGGGAGGAGGTCCTCCGGCAAATAGGTGGTTGATCAGATAGATAACATCAACAATATCGACCAGACCATCCCGGTTAGCATCTCCAGCCTGTAAGACCGGGGCAGGAGCAGGACCACCTACAAAGAGGTAATTTATCAAATAGACGACGTCAGCTATATCTATCACCCCATCTGCAGTGGCATCGCCGAGCATCAACACGTAAAAGCTCCAGGTCTGGTTAGACCACTTTTCCACATAGTTATTGTAAGCCCTCACCTTCCAGTAATATCTCTTTACCTCAAGGGTGCGAGTATATTGGCTGGATGAGAGATTACCAAAAATAACAGTGGAATCGGGATGGAAGGTTGATGAGGTGCTGACATACAAATCATATTTGACCCCACCCGAAGGCCAGGGGTAAGGATCTACCCAATCAAAAGTCACCACAGGACAAACAAAAGCACTCTCCGGAGGCGAAAGGAGGGAGAAAGTCGGAGCCGGAATATTAATGTAGGCATACAGTTTATCATTAACAATGGAATCTACTCTGACAACTATTCCTGAAGGACCGAAATAACCGTCAGTATTAGGATATGTGCTTGGGCTAAAGAGCTCTTGACCTGAAACATTGTTGGAAAAAGCCGCCGCAATCTGGGTTTCATAGGGATACCACCATTGGGCGCTGTCTGTTACCCATCCTCCCGGATTGGTGTGAGCATCCCGGTTTAGATTATACCCGGCATCTTCAATTTTAACCGTGTAGTGCGGATAGGTTGGCGTCCCGTCATTCAAACGGAAATAGGGTGCGCCCAATGAGTCATGAACATGCGTAATTATCAAACCTCTATCGAGGGGATCAGAACCATACGCCAAAGCAGGCCAGAAATAAACACTGTAGTCGGAATCTAATTTATCAAATTTAGCTGTGGAGACACGATTGCGGTATTCCAAAAGAAAATATTCCCCTTTAGCCGGGAATATCGGAAGCAAATATAAGGAGCTGTCCTTGGTGGTCTCGATATTGTATATCACAATATCGTTATAAGTGCCTTCACTCAACACTATCGGATCAATCCAACCTATTTCTTTTTTACACCATCCACAAAGATGATTTGGCACCTGATAACCAATCGAGAATATACCATAGCCACCATACCCCATAACGCACCAATCGTTTACCGGATGATCGTTGTAGTCATTAGGTGTGTAATAGGTTGTAGTATCCAGTTTATTGTCATAGTCATACAGGTCAGGTAATCCCAGGCAATGAGCTAATTCATGGACAAAAACACGAATTCTATTTAGAGCATTAACGCCGGTGAAAAGAGGAGGATTCAGAGAGTCATGCAGGGGTCTGGTCTCAGGGGAGGTATTCCATCTGGAGATGTGGACTCCATCGTATGGTCCAGGACCAGTGCCGGGGGCATAGACATAGGCATACGACCAGATATCACGCCAATTGTGTGAATCTTCCTGGCCATTACCTGAGCGAATGAAAACAACGGCATCGACATCGCCATCATGGTTGGCGTCGAACTGCGAGTAGTCTATAACTGGATCCAGCACTGGAAGTAACGATTCAAAATCAAAGCCGGTAGTATACCATCCGGCATTATACCAGTCCATTACCTGCCCGATTACAGTTAGTTTTCCATAGGAGACTTCGTAGTAATAGTCGGCCACAGATCCTCCCGGAAAGACATCCCTGGAAAAAAGTAAACTGTCAAAAGTCTCCCAGGAGTATGTGCCAGGTCGATTATCCCAGTCAACCAAGATGGCTAACACCTTGACAGTATCGCCGGTAAAATGGTATGAAGCCATCTTAATACTATCCTGTCGGGTAAGCTGGGATGCAGGTATTTTCCCAAACTGCGATTCTAAATCCTCCCGAGGGACATCGAGTATTATCCCCCTGGAAAGGTCAATAGCAGAAGTAAGACCGGGGACTGTCATTACCACAAACCAACAAATGACGAAAACTTGCAATAACCTTTTCATAATTCCTCCAGATAAGGAAGTTTAGTTTGGAATAAATAGAATAATTACACATCATCCCAGCATATAGATGATGAAAAAAAGTGAAAAGCATTCACTTCAAGTTCAATATAACCTTTTAGCGGACTTTGTCAAGTTTTCTTTCCATGGTCACTGAAAAGCTATCTTGAAAGGAGAATTTGGAGTGTCACCCTTGGTTCGACCATTCGACAGGCTCATGGTGCTGAGCAAAGTCGAAGCACAAGCTCACCATGGATAGTGAACCATATAAAACTTCTTGTCTTACAAGAGGTTTAATGTCCCGCTAAAGCGAGACACTCCACAAAAGCCTCTCTACGTTTGACTTTTTAAGAGATCTTTTTCCAAATTCTATGAACTTTGCATTATGGGGGAGTGTGATTAGACTATGCGTATGCATCTATCTGGATTCTCAGTATTAGAAACAGGGGAGAAGAATTGAGAAAACATTTTGGGCTTGCGAAACATTTATACGAATATACGAATTTACTTGAATTAAGCGAAGATACTATACCACCCTTTGACACCGAGCCTTCGGGAGAGAGTGCAGGACTGATCTATTGGTGCCGAAGTTGTGGAAAAGTTGAGGGTCATTCTTAAATAATGTGGAGAATTTTTTATAAGTTATTGATAGAGAGGAAGAAATAGAAAAGCATCTTTGGAGGAATAGATCTTGTAGTTATCCCCGTGAATCGGGACGGTTTTCAGAAACCTCCAACGGATGATCATGCGTGGGGGCGAAGCTTGTCTTCGCCCGTGGAATGCGGGTAGAGATGAACTCCACCTCTACGCGAACACAACATGTGTTACCCCCGGGGAATAACAAAAAAGGGTATAGTAAAACACAATTCCCACATTAAATACGAAAGAACCAAAGTTGACAGGTCAACTGTTATAATGGCAGAATAGCCAGATAAGATGAATTTTTGAGATTTCAAAAGATAGAAGTTTTTTAGTAGTGAGATTGGAATCGACTTAAGTTAAATTACCTTCAACAGTTACCCGAAAATATGTGGATAACATGCGCAAATCTTGACCAGAATTTACACGTAATTTGTTGTAATACAATTAGTTAATTAAATTTCCACATATTAATCACAGTTATCAACATCTTTAGAAAAAAGATTCAAAATTTAAGATTCAAAATTAACTTTTAACCCGAATTTTGAAGTCCAAGGTAGTAGAAAAGTTCAATAAGAAGTCTCTTTTCACTCATCCGGCGGTTTGGGGGTATCCTTCATGTTGCATTTTCCATGAAAAATTGCCCCCTCTTCGACCATCAGGTTTTTGGTGGTAATGTTCCCTTCAACTACTGCCTTAGACTGCAGTTCGGTCTTCTCTGGGGCGAAGACATTTCCGATCACTTTCCCACCTATCATTGCAACTTTAGTATTCAAATCTGCTTCAACTACCCCCCCATTTCCTATGGTTAAAGATTCAGTGGAGGAAACTTTTCCCTTGACCGTGCCGTCAATGCGGAGTCCTCCTTCCACCTCTAGAGTCCCTTCTATCACCGAACCTTTACCTATGATGGTATTCAAACCTAATTCTCCTTTGCTCTTTTTATTTTTCATAATAAAGTTTGGCGTTTTCACAACCTCATAAACGTTGACCGATGAAGTACCTACCGTTTACCGTTAACGAAGCTCGTAATGAAACTCGTTAGTAGAGTCTTGATGCTCGAAAAAAACAGCTTCGCCCCTCCAGTTTCAAACCCTGATATGAGTCTGCTCATCTTTAGGTTCACTTCGAAACCAAAATTTGGTTCTTCTCCAAAAGAGTTGCTTCCGCCATAGGTGGATCCGCCTCCGGCGGAAAAGAATAGGCTTATGCTAAGAAAATCAGCAAATTTCTTTGAACTCACCCCCTTTTGTTCCCCTTCAGGGTGAGACCTTCAGGGTGAACCCCTCTCTTAACAAGAGAGGGGGATAAGGGGTGAGTTTTCAGAATGTCATACCTCTTAAGTTAAAAAGACACTTTCTCTTACCAAAAACGACAACAACCAAATTGGAGAAGAACCCAAAATTAAGACCAGTTTACCCTATAATCCTTAGACCTACGAAACTCCGTTCTCATATTTTTATAGTATAGTAGCTCATTTCGAATTTAGAAAATCCTTTGGGTCAATAGGAGTAGCATGATTCCTAATCTCATAATGAAGATGTGGAGCTGAGCTTCTGCCGGAGTTTCCAGAAAGTGCGATCATTTCCCCCCTTTTCACAAAATCTCCTGAGTTCACCAAAATCTTGGAATTATGCCCATAATAGGTAACATAACCATTCTTATGATCTACTACGACCAAATTTCCATAGACATCATCCCATCCCACAAAACTTACGGTTCCGTCTGCAGTAACCTTAACTTTTGTGCTTTCCTTTGCTGCAAAATCTACTCCAGTATGTTCTCCTCCGAAAACAAATTCGTTCAAAGAGAATTCTTTTGTGATCCATCCCTCTATGGGTTGTCCTTTGGGAATGCGCCTTAGGGAATCAGAATCGGCCAGATGGGCGTTCCCACCCGGACGGGTACCTGTCTGGGCAATTTGAGCTTTTTCCCCTCGGTCAAAGCGAGATCTTTCGGATTCATCCTGAACGGACAGTAAAGATACAGGCTCCGTATTTTCTAAAGATGAAAGAGTTCTTCCTTCATTCAATACACTTGTATCTTCGCGGGCAGACGCCCGCCCGTCTGGGCTAAGAAGGGGTAAATTGGTTCCTCTTTTTTGTGGATTTGGCGCGAACGGATATTCAATTCCTGCCAACTCTGCCACCCTTCGGGTAAAACTTCTGTATTCCTCAAGCTCTTTTTCTAGCTCCACCACTTTGGCATTATATTTTTTAAGTCTTTCATTTTCTTGACGCAATAATTTGTCTGAAATACTTCCATAAATAACCTTGCCATAAAGAACAGATAAAATGATAAGGAAAATGATCAAAAAGCCTAAAAGACCCAAAATCATCCAAGCTTTCCACAAAGATAATCTGAAACTTATGTTCCTCAGACCGCCTTCGGGAATTATCAGGAAGTTGATATATCTTCGTCGGGATTTGAACATACGGAATGTGATGTTTTCTAATAGGTTTTGTGTTTATTCATGTTAATGCATACGGATCGGTTTAGGTTTAGTTCGACAAGCTCACTACAAGTCGGCTACGTATCGGTTTCGGAATAAGGTTTGGTTTTGCGTCTCCAAATCCTATCGAGGATGATAACATCCTCGACGAGCAATCATTTCGGTTCTCTTATTCCCCCTCATCCTCCCCTCTCCCCAAGGAGACTGTGTCACAATTGTGTTTTGAGGTTGTAGCCGCAATCTTTAGATTGCGTAAGTCATTGGAATTCAACATCTCGATTTCGCAGACTAAAGTCTGCGGCTACAAAAACCGAAATTCTGACACGCCCTCAAGGGGGAGAGGGTTAGACAAAAAATTAAGTTTGGACTAATCAGAGAGTTATATGCAACAACTCCAATATCCTTGATAAATCCTCTTCTGAATAGAACTCTATCTCAATTTCCCCCTTCTTTTTTCCCTGGACAACATTCACTTTCGTTCCAAAGAACTGCTTTAAACTATTTTCGATCTCCAAAAACCTTGAATGGGTTCCCTTAAGTTTTCTTCTTTTTGATTTTTCTCGTCTCCCATATACCAACTCTTCTGTTTTCCGAACCGAGAGGCCATCTTTAATTATATGTCTGGACAAGCCAATTTGTTCCTTTTCATCTGAAAGGGAAAGAATTGCACGAGCATGTCCTTCGGAGAGTTCACCGTTGGCGATGAAGTTTTGAACCAGCTTGGGTAAGTTTAATAATCTCAGTGTGTTAGCGATTGAGGAGCGATCTTTGCCGATTTTTTCTGACAGCTCTTTTTGTGTAAGCCTGCATTCCTCCAATAGTCTTTTATATCCCCTCCCCAGATCGATAGGGTTCAAGTCCTCCCTCTGCAGGTTTTCTATTAGAGAAAGCTCTAACATATCCTCTTTGGTCAATTTTTCCACCACCAAAGCTGGAATTTTTTCCATCCCCAGTTTTTGAGCCGCCAAAAATCTCCTTTCCCCAGCCACCAATTCAAATTCATCCCCGACCGGGCGAACCACCACCGGCTGAATTATCCCTTTTTCTTTTATCGACAAGGTTAGTTCTTCCATCTTGGCTTTATCGAACTTTCCTCGAGGCTGATAGGGGTTAGGTTTGATCTTATCCGTTTTTATGTGGACCAGATTCTTTTCGGGTTTGATCAGCTCCTTGGGGAATTCAGGAATTAAAGCCTCCAAACCCTTTCCTAAAGCTATTCTACGGATTTCACTTCGTTCAATTTTGCTCATTTCTAAATCCTCTCTCAAAATGAACCAATTTCGTCAACAACATTCAACATAGCAGTTATCTATCTTTATCGCATAGCAGAGGTTCTATACCGCTGCTTTTTCTCCAAGCCGTGAAGGCTTGGCTACGCACATTTTTTATTGTGGTTCGGGGTGAGGGTTCACCCTAAAGGGATTCACCCTGAAGGGCACCCCGAACTAACGGTAAGCCATGAAGGCGTGGCTAAGTATTAGTTTCCCCCTCTCCTTATTCCTCTCCCACAAGGGGAGAGGAAAAGCCGGAATGATAGTTTAGATTCCTTTTTTCACGGTTCTTTTGAATGGTTTAATATCTCTTCTGCTAAACTAAGATAGTTTTCTGCCCCCGTGGACATTATATCATACAGGATGATCGGCTTTCCAAAACTGGGTGCCTCAGAAAGTCTCACGTTTCGGTTAATCACCGTTTGATAAACTTTGTCTGAAAAAAATTTTCTGGCTTCTTCAGCTACCTGCCTGGAGAGATTCAGCCTTCCGTCATACATGGTCAGAAGGATGCCTTCGATTTTTAGTTGGGGATTCAAATGCTCTTGAACCAATCTTATGGTATTCAAAAGGTGTCCCAAGCCCTCCAAAGCGTAATATTCACACTGGATTGGAATCAGAACCGAATCTGCGGCGGTCAGGGAATTTATAGTCAAAAGACCCAGAGAAGGAGGGCAATCCATCAGAATGAACTCGTAGTTATTTTTTATTGGCTCCAAAGCCGAAGAGAGCCTCTTTTCTCTAGCCAAGAGATTGACCAATTCGACCTCAGCTCCCACTAATCTTAAATGAGATGGGGCTATATGTAAAAAATCAAGCTCTGTTTTCTGGATGACCTCTTCTATGGAAATGCCATCTATCAAAACCTCATAGATGCTTTTTTCCAGCTTGCTTTTATCTATTCCCAATCCGGAAGTGGAGGTAGCTTGAGGATCAATGTCTAAAAGCAAGGTCTTTTTTTCCGCCACTGCCAGGCAGGAGGATAGATTCACCGCCGTGGTGGTTTTCCCTACTCCCCCTTTTTGATTTGCAATTGCAATTACTTTACCCATCTCAAAACACAAAATTCGTGAAATCTTTTTCCCTCAACAAAGAATATGAGTTTCATTCGTCTTCCCACATCAATTCGTAGATAATTAATTTTGGTGAAAAAAGCAAGTGATTTTTTGCGATAAATTTATCAACGTATACACGGTCAACGGATTAAGCGGATGGACCGAATAGCTTCGTTCTAATGGACAAACTGCATTGGCAATTCCTCCATACCAAAGGCGGGGAATATCGAGACTTTTGCTGAAAAATCAAAAAAACAATCCTACCCCAACAGATGGGATTTCTAATCCCCCTTTTATCCTCCTTTATAAAAGGGGGATTTACGGATGAATTTATCCGATTAATCCGTTTCATCCGTTGAGCTGATCTTTTCTATCACCACGATCATCCGCTTTAAGCCAAAGTCCGGAACCTTTATAAGAATTTTATTTTTTATGAGAAAGTTTTTTTCTTTACACTCTTTCATTTCTTCTTCAATCTTTTCTCCTTTGTAGGCGATCAAGAGACCTTTGGGCTTTAAGAAAGAAGCTGCTAATTCGGTTGTATCTTTTATCTTTCCTAAAGCTTTGGCGGTCACAATATCGAAATTTTCTTTATAATCACGAGCATCAATCAAATCTTCCGCCCTTTTGTTAATCACCGAAACATTTTCCAATTTTAAATCTTTTATCAGTTTTTGCAGAAACAGACTTTTTTTTCTTATCGATTCCACTAAACTTAAGCTTATATCCTCTCTGATAATTTTTATGGGGATAGATGGAAAGCCCGCACCGGCTCCAATATCTAATAATTTTGCCCTTGGTTGGATTTCAATTGCCTTTCCGCCAGAGGCGGATCTGCCTATGGCAGAGAAAATGGTGAGGGAATCCACAAAGTGCCTCAATATCCTTTCTGGTTTAGCATCCCCTTTGGAGACCAGATGGACCCTTTTGTTCCAATCCAGAATCTGGTTCAGATAGATCTGGAATTTATCGAGCATTTCCCCGGAGATGTAAATTTCGAAAGAAGAACAGACTTTTTGGAATCTGAGGATTTGTCCTTCGGAAAGTGAAGATGCGTGTTCATTCATACAAATCGTAAATGTTTCACGTGAAACACAGGGGAATTTGGTCAACGGATTAAACGGAACCTTGTATTTGCTTTCTTGTGGTTCAGGGTGAGGGTTCACCCTGAAAGGATTCACCCTGAAGGGCATCCTGAACCAACACTTGGCCTATCCCCCTCACCTCAATCCTCTCCCCGGTGGGGAGAGGAAGAAAAAACTCGCTCTTCCCGATGAGGAGAGGGGCGTAGCGGATAATCTATACTATTAATCTGTGGGTCGATCTGCTTCATCTGTTGACCTTTTTCTTATATGTTGTTTCAAATGGATCATCAAGACCTCACCCTAACCCTTCGACTTCGCTCAGGGCAAGCCTTCTCCTAAAAGGAGAGGGGGAATGACCTCACCCCTGGCCCTCTCCTAAGAAGAGAGGGGAGAGCTTTTTCTCGTATGTTGTTTCAAATGCACCAGTAAAACGGCAATGTCACCCGGCGAGACCCCGGAGATACGGGAGGCTTGACCTATCGAGATGGGATTGACCCTCTTCAATTTCTCCAAAGCCTCCCTTTTGAATCCCTTTAAGTTATCATATTTGAAATCTGGCGGAATTCTCATAGTCTCAAGCTTTTTAAATTTCTCAATCTCTTTCTTTTGCCTTCTAATATATCCCTCATATTTGAGTTCAAGCTCAACCTGTTCATATACCTCTTTAGGCACCTCTTTTGCTTCCCAGTCCACCCTGAGTAAATCTTGGTATTTTATTTCCGGCATCTTTAATATCTTAGCCAAACTCATCTTCCTATTGTTTTCCACTACACCCAAAAGATCGGAAAATGAGGATAAAGATACGAACACTCTTCTTAACCTTTGAGTTTCCTTTTCGATTTTTTCCATCTTCGAAAGATGCTTGTTGTAGATATTATCAGATACCAAACCAAATCCATGTCCATATTTCAAAAGCCTCTGATCGGCATTGTCTTCCCTTAAGATGAGTCTATATTCAGCTCTGGAGGTGAACATCCGATAAGGTTCGTTTGTCCCCTTGGTGATCAGATCGTCGATTAAGACCCCGATATAAGCTTCGCTTCTGTCTAACACAAATGGTGATTCGCGCCTGATTTTAAGAACCGCATTTATCCCTGCCATTATCCCCTGTGCGGCGGCTTCCTCGTAGCCTGAAGTTCCGTTGATCTGCCCGGCAAAATATAGATTCTCGACTAATTTGGTCTCTAAGGTATTTTTGAGTTGCGTGGGTGGGAAGAAGTCATATTCGATCGCATATCCGCTCCTCATCATTTTACAATTTTCCAAGCCGGGAACCGTTCTTAAAGCTTCCAATTGAACATCCTCAGGCAAGCTGGTGGCAAAGCCATTGACATAATATTCATTTGTTCCGATCCCCTCCGGCTCTAAAAAAAGCTGATGTCTAGGCTTTTCTCTGAATTTGACCACCTTGTCCTCAATGGAAGGACAATACCGGGGACCAATTCCTTTGATTTTTCCACTGTATAGAGGCGATCTATCCAAGTTTTTCAAAATAAACTCGTGAGTTTTTTCATTTGTGTATGTCAAAAAGCACAATTTCTGCCCTTTTGGCGGTTCGACTTCGCTCACCGCCCTGAACTTTTTGAAGGGCAGTTCTTTTGTTCGGATGGAGAACGGTTTTGGGTCTTCGTCTCCATATTGTGGGATGGTTTTGGAAAAATCAATGGTTCTCCCGTCCAGTCGAGGTGGGGTGCCGGTCTTTAATCTTCCTGCCTCAAATCCCAATTTTATTAAATTCTCTGTCAGACCCAAAGCTGGAAATTCACCATATCTGCCTGCTGGAAAATGTTCTAACCCTATGTGAATCAATCCGTTAAGAAATGTGCCGCAGGTGAGGATAACTGCTTTGCAGAAATATGCCATTCCAGTGGCAGTTACTACTCCATATGCTTTTCCATTCCCGCTTTCAGCGGGATCTTCGACTTTCACAAGAACTTCAGCGATGGCGTCCTGCTTTATGAAAAGATTTTCCTGATTTTCTAAAGGTTCCCGCATAGCCAGACGATAAGCTGACCGATCGTTCTGCGTCCTGGTTGACCATACTGCCGGTCCTTTCTTTTTGTTCAGAGTTTTTATCTGAATGGCGGTCTTGTCCGCAATAAAGCCAATCTCTCCACCCAGGGCGTCTATCTCCTTGACTAATTGTCCCTTAGCCAGCCCCCCGACAGCGGGATTGCAAGACATCTGGGCAATGGTCTCCTTGTTCATGGTTAAAAGGAGCGTTTTCTGTCCCATCCTTGCAGATGCCAACGCCGCCTCACAGCCGGCATGCCCGGCGCCGACTACGATTATGTCATATTCTTCGGGATAGGTTAGCATATCGTTTCACGTGAAACAGAATTGTAGGGGTCGCATTCATGCGACCCGCCAGATTTGATGAATCTGACCTCTATTCCGTTCCTTTCTTTATTAGGTAATCTTCTTGCGTCACCTTCAGCCAACCATGTTGGTTTTTAAAAAGCTCAAGAACATCTTCACATGTAATCTTACCAGCCTCAACCAAATAAAGAAGATTCAAAAAGTCGATAGTCCTTAAGACCAATATCTTCATTTTTACGGCGTGCGCTACATGCTCCCTTGCAACCTCTTGGTATTTGTCTTCCAGACTCTTAGCACTCTTTATGTTGGTGTTTATTATTACAATTGAGGGGAAATCTGAAGAAAATCCACTTCGTTCTCTATGGCTATCCGCTTGGTTAATAAATTCTCGTTGCACCCCTTTATTGGTTCCCTTGACTTCAATGAGGATTACTGGCTTTTTTTCTTTATCGAGTATCTTCATGTCTTCTCTTAATTCGTCCACTTGGTCTATTGAGAAGTTGAATCCATGCTCTAAGATCGAGATTACGCTTTCCTTAAGAAGTTCATCATCATAGCATAAGCATTTCTTATATTCATTGAAGATACTTAACCTCTGGTTTATTTCCTCAATTCGTTTAGTCAGTTTATCTTTTTCCGTGAGCAATTTTTTTTCTTCTTGAAATCTATATTCCTCAGTCCATCGAGGTAGTTCCTGAGACAGTTTCTTAAATGATGCTAATAAGGCATCCGCTAATAACGAAAAAAACTCCTTAAATTCTCTTTCTCGTTTGTCCGGCAGGAGAGAAGGAATACAGAAAATGGAGTTATTCAATATTAAACCAGTGATAGATTCTCCCGCATAACATATTGGTTTAATGTTTAGGTCGCTATTATGATTTGTGAAAATTGTTTGCGCTGAGCCAAAATCCTTTAAAAACTGACGGAATTCATCTCTGACTATTCTTAAATCTGTATCGGGCTTGTCCATCGATGTTCTGAAAAAACTTGGAAGATTTAATACTCGTTTTGTTAGATCTGTATCATTTCTGTTGTCTGTATAGTATGGATCATCATAATGATCTACAAAACGAGCCCACAAAAGGAAACAACAGAAGCCGCTCTTTTCGAGGAGTTGTCGCAATTGATTCTCTCGTTTCAGCAGTTCTTTCTCATGACATACTAAATCCCTAGATTCAGAACCATCCTCAAAGGTTCTATTAAAAAGGATCACTCCATCATAATCTTGAAACTTATCTTCGGTTTCGAAATATTTAAAGTGCAAGATGCAGTTGTTTAGCTCAAGAGGCTTGTCGGGTTTTCGATACCCGAGCCTATCTATCCCAAATACCATTATGTTTGCTTTATTCTGTGTGTTCATAAAAACTCCATATGGTTTCTTGGATCGGAATACCTTGTCCGATCCTGTTTGATCTGGTCAAGGGTGAGGGCACCCTTGACCAACGGGTCTATAAGGTTGCATCATACGACCTGTCGGGCTGGATGAATCCAGCCCCTACGTTTTTTTTGTATCTTTCCCCGGTTTCTCTTATCGACCACCAGATTTTAGTTTCTCTATTTCACCTTTCAAGAGATCAATTTCCTTCTGTTGGGCTTTTGCCAACTCTAACAGATAGAGCGTCACTTTATCGTATTTCACCGCATCGGGCTTACCTTCCTTATCATAGATAACTAAGTCAGGAATCGCTTGTTCCACATCCTCAGCAATTAAACCGATGTCTTCTGCTCCCGTCGTTTTCCACTGAAATCTTACCGGATTGAGTTGAAGAATGCTCTCGGGGACCACCTCAAGGTCTCTAATGTTTTCCTTATATCTTTTACTTGATGAAGTGCTACTACCTTTTCTTAATACTCCGCTGGCGTCCACTACAACGTAATTTTCATTACTCCCAGTTGCATTCGGCATGTTTCTCAACTTTGCAGTTCCATCCACATCCAGCTTCTCAGATGGGGCTGTGGGACCAATGCCAAAGTTACCTAAGGTATCAATAAATACTCTATATCCCACGTCGTTCGCAATAGAAAAACCCCCGGCAGGGGTAGCTGTGCCTGTTGCTCCTGCACGCAGGTGCCAATTTCCACCTCCGGAAGCAGTATTGGAAATAGTGACACATGCATCTTTCCCATGCCAATCTGCCTCGGAACCGGAGACATGTAACTTTGAAACTGGGCTGGTAGTCCCGATGCCCACATTGCCACCGTAAGGCAGAATGGACACAGGATGGTCGAAATTGGTCCGAATCTCAATTGGACCATCTTGGGTCTGGATAGTCAGGCTGCTGGGCCCTGCAAGGGCCACTGTGTTCCCCGAGTTAGCAAAATTAATGTAGGCGCCATACTGGCCTCCCTCGTAAAAATAGATAGCGCTACCAGCATTGTTCCCGCCGCTAGGATTGTTGAGTTTCAGCTCGGTCCAGTCATTCTGCTCCTTATAAATTTCCATTTCCTCGTCGGGATTTGTCGTGCCAATGCCGACCTTACCTGTTGAAAAATCACCATAGATCAAAGGCGGACCAGTGTCACTATTGGCAATGTAAAGTTTGTTGGAACCGGTCTCATTATATCCTGCCGCATAACCGATGAAGACATTACCGCTCCCGGTGGTGTTGAGGACGCCGGTCTGGGGTCCTAAGAATGTATTGTTATTGCCTGTGGCGTGGTAGCCCGCGCAATATCCTAGGGATGCGTTGCCTGAGCCTGTAGAGTTGTAGGCGCCGGCGTTGGCTCCTACGAATGTGTTGTAACCGGCTGAGGTATCAAGGTAGCCGGCCGCGGCTCCTACGAATGTGTTGTTACTGCCTGTGGTGTTGGATGTGCCTGCCGCGACTCCTACGAAGGTGTTGTGACCACCTGCGGTGGTAGCGTAGCCCGCGGTCCATCCTAAGAATGTGTTTTCAATACCTGTGGTGTTCCAGTAGCCAGCGCTGCGTCCTAAGAACACATTCTTATTGCCTTGGTTTCTATAGCCAGCTTCATACCCCACAAAAGTTCCCTGAATTCCGGTATTGGTTGCTCCAGCGTTGACACCCAAGAAAATATTCTCTGTGCCTGGGTTAGAGAGGACTCTGTTTCCTCCTATTTTGTAAGATGTCCCCGTATTAACATCCCCGTTGACATCTAACTTCGCTGCCGGGCTTGTCGTCCCAATGCCGACAGAATCGGTGCTGGTCTGTAATCTAACTCTTGTGCCGTCATCGGTCCAACCACCGCCGGTGGGAGCGGATACTGCCACCACGGCGCTGTCTGCCACCGAAGCCCGGTAAGCATAGCCCACGCTGGTCAATCTTATTCTGGGAGAAAGCTCTAGATCAGCTCCCACCTTGATACCTAACCAATAGGTCGTATCAAACGCCAGATTTATGGAAGCACCACTATCCCCCAAAATAACATTGAACAAACCATTAGTTACTGACACATTGTAAGTATGAGACCATAAAGAACTTCCTCCTGAAGAAGTGTTGTAGATGCTAAATAGAATGGGGTAGTTTGCATTTGGCACCGGGGTCTTACCATCCGACCCGGTCAACATCCCCTGATAATTAATCATCTTGGGAATCGCCGCCAGACTTAAACTGGCAAGAACGACCAGGATGATTAAACTTATAATGAAAATGATGCGGTTCATGTAGAACCTCCTTTTGTTTTAAAGTTGACATCTCTCGTTCACAATTTTACATGGTCAGGGGTGGGGGCACCCTTGACCAACAAATGGGTACTCGATAACCGAGCTTGTCTATTCCAAATATCATTATGTTAGGTTTACTCTGTGCACTCATAAAAGCCCCGTGATTTCTTGAATCAGAGTATCTTACCCGATCCTGTCTGATCTATTCAAGGGTGGGGGCACCCTTGACCAACGGATTTATGCGTTACACTTTTAAAGAAATCAAGCCTTTTCTTTAATTTTTCTTTTCACAATTAAAGTTAGCTTCAAAGCCTATTTACTATGGGCACCGCCCAAAATTTTATCTATCTTCTTGATTTAGTTCGTTATTATTATACATGCCGAATTACAAATCTTTTTCCGCGGAAACATATTTTGTATGACCGCCGGGCTGGATGAATCCAGCCCCTACAATTTTTTGTATTTCTCCCAGTGCAAAACTTCTGAGAGTGATTTCTTGGGGGGTGGTGGAGACCATCTGACGGGTTCACCCAATGCAATCATTAAGAGGATTCGCTTCCCCTCTGGTATGTCCAACAATTTTTTGAAATGTTCTTCGTGAGGGCGAATTTGTCCCTCAATCCAACAGCTTCCCCACCCTAAGGCTCTGGCAGACAATAAAATATTTTCAGCAGACGCAGAGCCATCCTCTTTCCAAAATTCATTAGCTTCATCCATGACAACGGCAATTATGGCAGATGCACCGTCACATTTGCCGTCTTCATAAGTTTGATATTTTCTCCCAGCATGGAAATGATGCAGAATATCGCTCAAGATTTCCTTTCTGGTTATCACAATGAAATCCCACATTTGCCTATTGGTGGCTGAAGGAGCTAACCGGGCGGCATCGACAATTTTTTCCAGGTCTTCCTTGGGTATGGAGTTGCCTGTAAAATTGCGAATGCTCCTTCGATTGAAAATGGCTTCAAATAGTTCCATTTGGTTTATCCTTTTGCCGCATTGGGCTTATATTATTGATCTTCTCAGGTTACAATCTCCCTTTTTTCGATGAGGAGCACCACCAAAAGAGTTAATAAACAACTTAGTTAATCTCAAGGGCGTGTTGAAAAACCCCGAATCGTAGTGCACCCCGCCTTTGGCGGGGTGCGGTTTTTATCAAAAACCAAGGAGTTGGGATTGGGATATAAGGACATTTAAATTTCAAAAAAACGCAAAAGCCCCGCAAAGCGGGATCTTCGCTTCGCTCCGACAAGCTTTTGCACTCCAAAAACCACTTTTTCAACAGTCCCTCAAGGGTCACAATATAAGCACAAACTGTATAAATGTAAAGCAACTTTTCATTTCAAAGTCAAGAAGGCTTGATGCTTGACGATAAAAAACTTGGGGGACGGTGATAAAATCCACAAACTTCACAAGCTTCAAAATAATTCAGATTATTCCTGAAGCTTTGAACCAAAAATGGTTCGACAAGCTCACCATTCAAAGGAGGGCAGGATGAACGGCGCCATGTTCAATAGCCTGGCTCGCTTTGCTGAGAAGAACTATCCGCAAGTCTCGTTCTCTGATTTATGCCAAAAGGCATCCTTGAAAACCAACGTCTTTGCCGAATTGAGTTGGTATCCGGATAAAGATTTTTTTAATCTGATGGAAGTGTTAAGCAACCAGACGCAAAGGGAGATTACAACTCTATGGAGAGAGTTCGGGAAAGAGACCTTTCCGTATTTTGCTGAGATTTTCAACGACTATATGAAACAGGTCACAAGCTTGGATGACATCCTCACCATGATAAATAAGATTCATTATGATATAAGCAAGGATGGTTTAGGGATTCCACCAAGATTTGAATTCAGGAAAGTCTCGGGTAACTATCTTGAAATAAGATATACATCCAACCGGAATTTAAGCGACTTTTTTTTAGGGATGTTAGAGGGAGCCGCCAAATATTTTGAAGCCAATGTAAAAATCATAGCTCGAAAGGAGAGAGGAAAGCTGGTCGCCACCATCACCATCAAACAACCGGAAATGGTGCCGGTTGGATGAGACTGGGGGCAAAATCGGTTTTGATTCTCACTACGTTAGTTCGGGGTGCCCTTCAGGGTGAATCCCTTCAGGGTGAACCCTTACCCCAAACCTCAACTGGTCGGGGGGATGAGTTCAATATGGCACATTATCGAACTCACCCTTCCGCCAAAGGCGGATCCGCCTATGGCGGAAAAACCCTCTCTGGAGAAGAGAGGGATTCATATGATATCCTTCTGGATATGTCAAGAATAATAGGAAGTGATGCCATAAAAGGAGGTCTGTAACTTTTTAGCAATACTATGCCAAGTAGGATTTCATATAAGACACGCAGAGCAAGCTCTGCTACTCCTTAATTTACTTTTGCTCCTATGCGGATGTTATCATCCTCTTACTTCCCAGCTAGATGATAATCCTACGGATCTGAATGGACAATCCAGCGGTAGCAAGGATAGGGGATTAGGGAAGCCCTGACCAACGTTGTCCGACATTCGGGGAAAAACCGGGCGACTATTTAACGGTGAAGCCTTCCACCCAATCTGGCTGAAGAGGTCTTTGGTCTTTACTGGCCATCTCCTGCCATTTTTCATCTGTCAGACGGTCGTCTAAGGGATGCTTGAATTCATAATATGAAAAGAGACCCCCGTAACACAACCTTTTGCCTTTGCCATCATTAACTATGACGAAAATATTGAATGGGGAGCCGACACCCTCCTCAAGAACCTTGCCGGTGGTCAGGTCAGTATGAACATCAGCTATTAAATCTATCCTTTCATCGGTGCCGGAGGTTATCTTTTGCATGATTTCAGGCGAGAACTGTTTTAGTGAAAAGAGCTCGTTCCCTATATTCCAAATAAGCTGGTATTCTTCATCACTTAGAATCTTGCCCTCAAGCTCCTTTTGGGATATTGTTTTTAGGCTGGTTAAAAGATTTTCAAAAGATCGTAACTTTTCGGGCACGCCTTCGGGAGCAAGCCCAAGCTGGTCAAGAGTGTTTCTTAAATCCTTCGTCATTTCTTCCAACCTGGCATAGACCTCTGGATAGGGTTCAACATAACCATAGGTAAATTCGGGT
>Ga0315289_10001885_pt1 | contig 32556 bp, 31 predicted proteins | sample YL17G11_40_MG_FD_203452 | JGI IMG/M metagenome (GOLD analysis project Ga0315289, IMG submission 203452) | Sediment microbial communities from Yellowstone Lake, YNP, Wyoming, USA - YL17G11_40 | ecosystem: Environmental > Aquatic > Freshwater > Lake > Sediment | place: USA: Wyoming | collected... | reverse complement strand
TATAGACAGTGACGGTACATTGTTTTGAATTGATACTATAAATATAGATGCAAAAGAAACCGATACGATTGAGATGAAAAGTGCTAGGTATGGTTTGTTAATCATAGTGATTGTCCTAGTAATGGAAAACCATGCTTTTTGACTTTCTATTGCGTGCTTGCTACAATCGGTTTCTTACGATACGCAAGCAATAAACCTGTCATCATCAGACTTAACATTCCCATGATGGCAAATGGCATCCATATTCCAAATAGATCAGACAATACGCCACCCAAAAATAGAATTATGGTTCCTCCACCGGTCTGAAATGTAAAGGTAATACCAAAAGTCCAACTCTCGACAGATTCATCTGTAATTTCCGAAACAAAAGAAAATAATGCAGGATAGGTAAGAAAGATAGAGATTCCCATAAGAACCATGATAACAATAATTATGATAATATTAGTAAAATAAGCGAGAAGTAACCCCATGATTCCTATCGTGAGATACGAGAATAAGATTATTTTTTTTCTGCTTATGCGAGAACTTATTCTGCCATAGGATAACGATGAGATGCTCCCTATGCCAATCCAGACTGCAACAAGGAGACCTATGATTGGCAAAGATAAGGTCGTTCGTTCGTTTAATAAAAGAGGAAGATAGGTAGCTACAACACCCCATGCCGCACCGCTTATCATAAATGCTGGAAGTAGCAATTTTATCTTTTTCATCAGACTAAATGCTTCTCGTGCCGTTTCTTTTAAATTCTGTTTCTTTGTTTCTTTTTTGACAATGATATATTTTCTATCTATGTTTTGTGTTAGCAAGATAGCGACTAATAGGCCGATAATTCCAACGATTGCCCAGATGTAGAGTGGGAAGGTCCAATGTGTGCTCTCAGCGATGTATAATGTTGTTGCTATGGCTAGAAAAGCCCCCAAATCTGCAGATCCACTCTGTATGCCCATCGCCCAATCTAATCGATCATTTTTATAGGTTCTTGATATCCATCCTATTCCAACAGGGTGAAAGAAGCTCGTCGAAAATCTTAGAATAAAGATGAACAGAATCAACGTTATGAATCCTTGACTTCGCGTTAACAAAAGCAGCGAAATACTTGTCAAGAAAACTCCAGTCAAAAGCAACGTATTGAAATTTTTTCCATCTGCCGTTCTGCCAATTAAGAGTTGTGTAATAAGTGTAATTAAAAGCCCTCCGCCAGTGATAATGCCTACTTGAGTATATGTTAAATTGAACATCGATTTAAAGATGGGAAAAAGTATGGACATTACGCATATCGATCCATCGGTCAGCGCATGATAAATGCCAACCGCGGACAAAATCCTTAATTTTTCTTTCATCCAAGATTCCTTTGCACCCGTGAATAAATATCAATCATATAAATATTCATAAACGATCTACTGAGATAAAATTGATATATTGTAATAAATGAAAAAGAAGAAGATGTTTTATTTTTTGTAGAGTGAGATTTCTTGCTAGTAATAACTCAAGTAACCGTATTAAAAAGAAAAAAATATAGCTGCAGTTTTGTAAAAGCAGCTATTCCTTTGTCATCACGAAATTTCATTTATCAAACTTTGTCGGTTATCGTTATCTTCTCGCTTGACTTTGGATTAAATTAGTGTTCTAATGGATATAAGAAGAGTACAAAGACATCAAACTGCCCAATAAATTCATTGTTGCGACTATGATGTAGGCGCCCATGACAACCATTCCTACTCTAACATATTTATCGATCTCTTTATTGAATATTCCTCCGCCAAGCAAAAATAAACCTAGAGCCGCAAATCCAATAAATCCAAGCACCAAAGCTGCTTTTATAGCGTCCATGTTTGGAATCGCAGTTATAGCCCCAAAAATATAGATTATGCTTCCAATCCAAGCAAGCAAGATTCCAAAACATACCCCTATAATAATAAGGTTTTTTGAGAACAACGAATTAAAGATCCCATATGCTTGTTGAGGTGCAGCATATTGTGTTGTTGCTCCTCTTTTCGCTCCACAGCCTGGACAAAAGTTTGCTTCTTCTGGAAAACCAGCCCCACATTTATTACATATTGCCTCTCCCATTTTAAATCACGAAATCCTCATCTTTGCTCCATTATATATCGCTTTCTTATTTTTTAAATGCAAAATTTGTTTTGTGATTCTAGCAAAGTAAAACATATACACTTTTACTGCATACGTGTGGTGAGGTCATTATGAAATTTCCAATACTTTTCGGAGTCTATGGAGAATCAAATTCTGGTAAAACCTCCCTCATCATAAAAATAGTCAAAAAATTAGGTGATGAAGGATATAAAATAGCAGCAGTAAAAATCACTGATAAAAAAATCAGTATTGACACAAAAGGAAAGGACACTTGGAAGTATGATGAGGCAGGTTCTAAACTCACAGTTTTATCATCACCCATTGAAACAGACTACATGCTCAAAGAAAACAAAAGTATGGCTGAAATAATTCAACATATCAAAGAATTAGGAGAATATGACCTAATAATCGTTGAGGGTGTACGTGATAAAAATATTCCAAAAATACGAATAGGAAATATACCAGAACGTGAAAACACATTGCTGACATACACCGGTGATTTCGAAGCAATTATTAACCTTATAAAAAATGAATTAAATAAGGTGACTAAAAATATGACAGAAATAAGCATTAAAGTGAATGGAAAACAAATACCTTTGACCGAATTCCCATCAGATATTATAAAAAACACGATTATCGGAATGCTAAAATCTCTAAAGGGCGTAGATGAAAAAATAGAGAATGTAGAAATCAAGTTCTAGTATTGCAGAAGTGTATAAACAAGTCGTTCTCTATCTTTACCTTTGTTTTCTTTTTTTGTTATCTTCATCTTTGGAATTTCATTAGTGTTTTTTACATGTGTGCCAGCGCAAGGGCAGATGTCAAAGCCTTCCACTTCTATGATTCTCAGTTTTTTGATAAACTTCGGTAATAGGTCAAGGTTGCATCTCTGCTGGTTTACTCTTTTTTTCAGGCTCTCCCGCTCTTCTTCATATATCTTAACTGGCAGGTTTTTTTTGATAATGTCGTTGAACTTGTTTGTGATATCCTCCAAATTCTTATCTGAAAAAGTTACTGGTTGAAAGTCAATTCTCGAGTAGTCTGCATGTATTTGATTTCCTACAGTTCGAGCTTTATAATCATCAAAAACAATACCTGATAGTATATGCTGTGCTGTATGCATCTTCATGTGCGCATAGCGTTTGTTCCAATCTATAATTCCATGGATCTTTGTGCCTTCCGGTGGTTTTTCTCCAACGAGTATATGTTCTATTGCGTCTCCTTTTTTGATGACTTCCTTCACTTCAGCTACGTTATTTTCCCATTTTATAAAACCGACATCAGATGGTTGTCCACCACCAAGGGGATAAAATGCCGTTTCGTCAAGACATACGTAGTCTTTGTTGTTTTTGGTAACCTTAGCATCGAATTCTTTGATGTAATTGCCCTCGATGCTTTCCATGTAAAGAATCTTTGTCATATTTTTCTATAAACATATTTTTAACTAATCAATCTTTTGTCGATTGTTTACATTGACCAGCACTAAACCAATTACTACTAATATACCACCTAAAACAAAAAACATAGTTATCTTATCATCAAACAAAAAGTAACTAATTATTGTGGACAGCACAGGAATTGCATAGAGGTAGACACTAACTTCAGAAGTACTTTTGATTTCAAGACCTACATACCAGAGGACATATCCAATTACAGTTGAAAAAACTCCAAGAAATACTATTGCAAACCAACTGTAGGCAGACATTGTTGCTACCTGGTCTGTTATAGATGGATTAAGGAAAAGAAGAGGGATCAACGCTACACTACCCAATAACATCGCGTATACCGTCAGAGATAGTGCCGTGTAACGCTCGAGTAGTTTTTTGCCTGCAATTGTATAAAAAGCACCCATTACTGCAGCAATAAAAACTGTTAACGCTCCATAAATATAGTTTATCTCAATAGATGTATCATATGTACCAAAAACAGAAATTATAATAACGCCACAGAGTGCAATAATAACTCCCAATAACTTTTTTGAAGTTATTTTCTCCTTTAGAAAAACTAAGGCCATAATAACAACTAATACTGGTATTGTGGCAATAATTAAACTTGCTGCGCCAGGTGAAATATATTGTTCACCGTAGTTTAATCCAAGATGATATACCATGACTCCAAAAAATCCCAACATAAATATTGGTATTATGTCTTTTTTGTGAAGTTTAGAAAATCTTTTTGGTTGCAACAAAAGAATCGCAATTAAAACTATGCAGACGACAAAGAAACGCATGATTGTTAAATTGGTAAATGAAAGATCATTCAAACCTATTTTAATAAATGGAAATGCAAAAGCCCAGACAATCACACAGATTATCATCATTGAGATAAATTTCCAGTTCGGCGAATTACTAAATTTGTTTTTGTTTTGATTCATCTAGCCAGAGCAATGTGAACTCCCTATAAAAATCGTTGCCAATTTCTCGTTCTTTAATAGTAACATTCTTATATGAAAGATAATTGCTGTAATTATTGAAATTGTATGAAAACTTTGGTTTTAAACGTGGATCGTGATGACGATTTTGGGAGAAAGGCAAACGTTAAAAGTCCTATAGTTGGAATTGAAGCCAATATTGACGCGGCAAACCGACTAGGACAAGCCGATCCCGAAGACTCAGATCTAAATGCTATTTTTTCTGCTATTTCAACCTACAATCAGCTTTCAAGAGAAGGCCAGGATGTAGAAATAGCTACGATTTGTGGGCATATGAATTTGGGTGTGAAATCAGATCAAATATTAACAGAACAATTGGAAAAAGTAGTCAAAGAAACAAACGCCCAGGATGTCATTTTAGTAACTGATGGTATTGAGGATGAATACATATTGCCCGTGATTCAGTCCAGATTAAAAATAAGCTCTGTAATTAGAGTGACTGTGAAACAAAGTAAAGAGTTACAGGATACATATTACAAGATTTTAAAACTTCTAGATGATTCAAAATTCCAAAGACATTTCATCCTCCCTGTAGCATTGGTTATCATTGTCGAGGCCATCTTTGTTCTATTAGATGTGGCAGCAAGCGGCCTGGGTGCCATACTACTTACTATAGGGTTATATCTGCTTATACGAGGTTTCCACTGGGAAAGAAAGATCGCGGTTGGCTGGGAGAATTTTAAAACGGGTCTTAAGACGGGCAGACTATCGATCTATACCTCAATTATTGCTGTAGTAATACTCATCGCAAGTGGTTTTTTAGCATACAATAATATTGATTTTAAATCAGAGAGTGCGCAACCAGTACTTATCCCGGTTTTATCCTTTGTTACCAACATGATCTGGGGGATCATCATAGCTGGACTCATATTAACATTTGGACAAGCGATCGATGTTTATCTAAGAGATAAAAAAAATCTTTGGACCTATTGGATTTATCCGTTCTCTCTTTTTGCCTTCGGTTTCGTATCTTACGCAGTTTTTTATGCACTACATGAAGCTCTCATTAATGGGCCTTCGAACTTTACCATAGAGCCATTTTTAAGAGTCACCTTTATTGGATATATAAGTACCGGAATAATGATAGCAATTGTGGGCGCGATCACATATCACTACATCAAAGAAATTTATACGGCTGAGAGTAGAGAATTGGAAATTGAAAAACAGGTAACAAAACTCGTTGAGAAAAGTTAGATACATGGATTACAAGGACTGGGAATCAATCTATAGAAAAATAGTCGAGGACTTTCACTTTTCTGTGGAAAATGATGAGAAAGCAGCTGATGTTTTAAACACGCTATTAAGACAAAAATCTCTCATGTCTATCGATAAACTAAACGATTTTATTGCCGGTAAAGAAATAATAATTTTTGGTGCAGGACCTTCTTTGGAAAATTCAATTATTACGCACAAAAAAATGTTTGCTAATATTCTAAAAATTGCTGCGGATGGCACAACAACTGCATTACTAAAATATAACATATGTCCCGATATTATTGTAACTGACTTAGATGGTAAAGTTCCAGATCAAGTGAAAGCAAACTCAGATGGGAGCATAGTTGTAATACATGCCCATGGCGACAACATCGATAAAGTCAAAAAATACGTTCCGAAATTTAAAGGAGAACTAGTTGGTACGACGCAGATTAACCCAGAACCCTACGACAGCATCCATAATCTTGGAGGCTTTACTGATGGTGACAGGGCAGTATATTTAGCTGATCACTTTCACGCTAAAAAAATATTTCTGATAGGTTTTGATTTTAACAACGAAATAGGACCATATTCTTTCTCAGAAAACAAAAATAAAACTTTAAAATTGAAGAAATTAAAATGGTGTAAAAATCTCATAAACATGCTAAATAAAAAGAACATAAGTTACCTTTAATTGCCTCGCCAGTTACTTTAATAAACAGCTATATATTCCACCAACAGTACTATGTCACTGATAGAAGGTTTACTAGTTTTTTTTGCCATAATATTCATCTATGTTATTCTAGTTGCAATCCTGTATAAAAAGGGGATTCTTAAGAAATATGACGTCTCTCTTTGGGGACCTGCATTACTCCTACGCACAAAAAAAGGTGTAAGCTTTCTTGAAAAAATCGCCAGTAAAAGAAGATTCTGGAAAGCATTCGGAAATTCTGGTATTGTTCTCTGTTTTGTTATGATGTTTGTAATGATGGTGGTGCTCATCTGGCAAGCTTGGACTGTTTGGGGATTCACTCCTGCACAGATAGAAAAACTGCCAGGCATCGAGTTCGCTCTAGTGCTTCCAGGGTTAAATCCTGTGCTTCCTCTTGAATACATTGGATATATAATACTTGCATTGGTCGTCGCAATTGTTGCACACGAATTTTCTCACGGCATTCTCACGTTTGTAAGTAAATTAAAAGTCAAGTCACTTGGTATTCTCTATCTAATTATACCACTAGGAGCGTTTTGTGAGCCTGATGAAGAACAATTGAAAAAAACAGAACCAAAGCATCGCATGAGAATTTATGCTGCAGGGCCAACGTCGAATTTTGTAGTTGTTTTTGTTAGTATCCTATTGCTATCTTTCGTTTTCATGTCTGCTGTGCAACCAGCTGCAGATGGAATTGTTGCATTTTCTGTAGATCCAGATTCCCCTGCGGAATCCATTGGACTTCAACCAGGTACAATTATCACATCAATCAATGATACGCAGATAACAACCGATATAGGATATATTAATGCGATCGAACTTACTAAAGCCAATCAAACCATTAATTTAACCTATGTCAAGGTTGGCAAAACCTATACTAAAAATGTCACGCTTGGAGACAGATTTGAGGAATACGCGAAAAGAAGCAGCATCTATTTGACCAATAATGAGTCCTACAAAGGAAAGGGTTATCTGGGAACCTCATCACTACTAAGAAAAACAGCATTTAAAGAACAACTGTCGATTTTAAAGAATCCTTTTGCAGAATTCCCAAAAGGTTTAAAAGAAGGTTTAAAAGGTTTTCTCACTTTCTATGTCATTCCATTTATGGGTTATCTCCAAGGTTATAACCCAATTGTTTCGCCGTTTACAGATTCCTATGCAATAACAGGACCTCTTAGTATCATTCCAGATAATATGTTCTGGATTATTGTAAATGCTTTATACTGGATATTTTGGTTAAACCTTGCGGTTGCCCTGTTTAATGTTCTACCTATGATTCCACTTGATGGAGGATATCTCTTCAACGATGCTGTGGGCTCTCTTATAAAACGAGTTAAAAAAGGCATCTCGGATGAAAAACGTGAAAAAGCAGTAAAGAATATTTCCCTTGTTGTCTCTTTATCTATTTTGCTTTTTATTATATTTCCATACTTGATAAAATACTTCTAGAAAATAGTTTTTAACATTATTCTGGCAAATTAGTTATTTTTTTCTATGTTTACTCTACATGGTGTAGGAACTTTTGCGCATGCCTTACGAAGAGAATCTTTTGCATGAGGAAGATATTGTTCTGTAGTATCGATGATCATGATAACTTGGTCTTGTTGCACTCTTGCAGCGGTTCCAACAGCTTTTCCATAGGCTGCTCTCATACCTTGCGATACACGGTCTGCGCCTGCGCCAGTTGCCTGTTTGTTTTCTCTTATTACATTATGTGGATATACTTTTACAGTTAACAGATAATTGATAAGTCCAACATTTTTTTCCATATTTCTATTTGCAGCTATACGGGCAGATTCCAGTGCATTATGTCTTATTTGACACCGCTCGTTCGCAATGAGTGATAAGTGAATTGGAAAATCTGCTTTTTTATTTCCAATGATGAATTGTGTAATACGCGAAGTTGGTACACCACCCATGTATTCTCTTCTTGTGGTGGCCATGCTTTTTATATAGCGATACATGCTTCCAGGTTTTCGTGTCATTTTTTACACCATGTGCTACTTTTAGTAGGAAGACCGAAATGATATGGTATTTATAACTCTTTTTGCAGTCGATTTTTAATACCATAACATTTAAAATAGGTACTACATTGCCTAATTCTATCAGTGTAACTTATAATTGGGGATAAATAATGACAAAAAACAAAATAGTATTGCCTGGAGATCAACTATCCACTTCTGAGGAGTTGTTATCGGGCGATGGTACTTTTGAGGAAGAGGGCATCATAAGAGCTGCTAGAGTCGGAACGTATGTTGTAGATGAAAAACATAAAAAAGCAACCGTAGAACCACTCACGAGTATTCCTGTGATATTAAAAAATGGAGATATAGTTCTTGGAGAGGTGCGCATTATAAAATCATCCATGATAATAGTTGATGTACTTCACGTTATAGGTAAAAATAGGGCAATATCCAGTGATACAAATGGAACATTGCGCATATCTGAGGTATCACCATCATATGTAAAAGATGCCTCTGACGCATACGCGTTTGGAGATATTATAAGAGCAAAAGTTACACAAGTACATCCGAGTCTACAACTTATTACAAAGGATCGGGAGCTGGGTGTAATCAAAGCTTTATGTGAAAAATGTAGACAGCCACTAATCAAAAAAGAAAATTATCTAGAATGCAAAAACTGCGGCAACAAGGAGAAAAGAAAAATTGCAGATGATTATGGCGAATACGATTTGAATAAATTTTAAGATTAAATTATTGGATACCAAAAAGAAGTGATTAACTATGGAATTAAAAACAATCAAAAAAACAGGCAAGGAACTTGAATTGGAAATTACCGGAGAAAATGAGACCATATTAAACCCAATCACACAGTTATTGTTACAAAATGAGGATGTGGATTACGCAGCTTACATGGCAGATCATCCAGAATCCAATAAAAGACGTTTGTATATACGGGTTAAAAAAGGGGAGCCAGAAGACATACTCAAAAAGACCGTAAAACAGTTAGAAGGGGAAGTAAAAACTTTTAGCAAGACTTTTGAAGAAAAAAGTAAAAGCAAAAAGTAAAATGGAATCTTCAAGCGCTGAAAAAAATATAGGCATAGAAGCTTTTTTGGCATCTAAATACGGAATAGGCGGTAAGCTACGTTCTATTCCTGAAGATTTTATTGTAAAAGAGGTCTCCAACTATCCTCCTAAAAAAGAAGACGGACGTTTTGCTATTGCAGATGTGACAGCTAGGAACTGGGAGACGAACTTACTAGTTAGAGAATTATCTGACAGACTGCACATGTCTCGTGATAGGGTTAGTTTTGCTGGCACTAAAGATAAAAGAGCACAAACCACGAGATTGATGTCATTTTATAACGTATTTATAGATGATTTATCTAAAGTAAAAATCAAAGATGTAGTCATAGAAAACATATATCGCTCTGATCGTCCTATTAAACTAGGAAATCTTATTGGGAATAGATTTGAGATAGTTATAAGAAAGATTGATCAAAATGTAAAATTGGAACAGATACAAGAAATTGTTTCTGTTATAACGAAAAATGGTGGTTTTCCCAACTTTTATGGTGTCCAACGTTTTGGTACTGTTAGGCCAATTACTCACATTGTTGGAAAATACATCGTTCTTGATGATTTTGAAAAAGCAGTGATGAGCTATATTGCAAATCCCATAACTGGAGAAGACGAAGACAATCATAAGTTGAGGAAGAGGTTACAGGAAACGTACGATTTTTCTGAGGCGCTAGCTTCTTATCCAAATGAGTTGAACTTTGAAAAAGCCATCTTAAATAAGTTAGTCGTCAACCCAAAAGATTTTGTTGGTGCCTTGAAACAACTGCCCAATAATCTGTTGACTATGTTTGTTTATGCCTACCAATCTTATCTTTTTAATAGAATTTTAAGTGAACGTATTCGAAGAGATTTGCCTCTAAACAAGGCAATTGTTGGTGATGTCGTCCTACCAGTTAGAAATGGTATTATTGATGAAAATGGGATAGTTGCTACGAAAAACAATACCAAAAAAGTGAATGTGCAGGTTTCAAAAGGAAAAGCATTCGTAGGCGGTCTTCTATTTGGTTACGATTCAGAGTTCGCAAAAGGCGAGATGGGTGAGATAGAGCACAAAATCATCGATAAGGAAAAACTCAATCCCAAAGATTTTGTTATTCCAGAGGTTCCAAACCTTTCTTCTTCTGGCTCAAGACGTCTGATACTGGCTCCTGTTAAAAACCTCGAATTTAAACTAAATGATGACGAATTAAATAAAAATAACTTTGCATTGACATTAAAATTTGAATTGCAAAAAGGAAGTTACGCTACGTCATTACTTAGGGAATTCATGAAGTCAGATGATGTCAGAAACTATTAACTAGAAATTGATGGAAACGATTTTAACGGACTTTGCAATTAAGATGTCGTTTCAATAGGTAAAAAACAATGATTGAATCACCTCCTCAGAAATATAGTCCCAGAGAAGTCGAAGAAAAAATTCAGAAATTTTGGTTAGAGGGCGACATATTTAAAAAATCCATTGAACAGAAGAAAAACTGCAAGCCATACATATTTTTAGAAGGTCCACCAACTGCAAATGGTATGCCTCACCCGGGCCACGTTCTTACAAGAGTAATGAAAGATTTGGTTTTAAGATATCAAACCATGAATGGACATTACATAGAACGAAAGGCAGGCTGGGATACACACGGTTTGCCTGTGGAAATAGAGGTAGAAAAACAGCTTGGACTAGAAGATAAACAGGGTATTGAAAAATACGGCATAGCAAAATTTAATGAGGCATGTAAAAAAAGTACGCTAAAATATGAACGCGCCTGGGTTGATATGACCCGTCGTATCGCATTCTGGCTTGATATGGATAATCCATATATAACGTTTAAAAACGAGTATATCGAATCGGTCTGGTGGTCTCTAAAACAGGCTTGGGAAAAAAAACTGTTATACAAAGGACACAAAGTGGTACCATATTGTCCACGTTGTGGAACAGCCTTATCGGCTCATGAAATTGCACAGGGTTACAAGACCATAGAAGAGCCATCTATCTTTGTAAAATTTAAATTGAAAAACGAGGATGCATATTTTTTAGCATGGACCACAACTCCATGGACCCTTATTTCCAATGTTGCGCTTGCCGTCCATCCAGATGAAATATACATAAAAATAAGATACAATGGACAAACTTTAATTCTTGCAGAGGCACGCGCAGGAGCTTTGCTGAAAGGTCAGGAATACGAACTGATGGATAGTTTTCCTGGAAAAAAACTTGAAAATGTAGAATACGAACCATTGTTTAAATACGCAAAACCAGACAAAAAGGCATGGTATGTTGTTATTGCAGATTTTGTAACCATGGAGGATGGAACAGGTATTGTTCATATCGCTCCAGCTTTTGGCGAAGATGACTATAATGTTGGTAAAAAATACGATCTGCCTGTTGTTCAACTTGTAAAACTGGACGGAACTTTTCCAGATGAAGTTACTCTTTGGAAAGGACAGTTCGTCAAAGATGCTGATCCAAGTATTATCGAATATCTGCAAGAGAAAGGATTACTGGAAGGAACAAGAAGTCACACTCACGAATATCCTTTCTGCTGGCGTTGTGATTCTCCGTTGATCTACTATGCGATGGAATCCTGGTTTATTGCCATGTCAAAGGTACAGAAATCCCTGGTGAAAAACAACGATCAGATCAATTGGTATCCTAAGCATTTACAGCAAGGTCGATTCGGTGATTTTATACGTGATGTAAAAGACTGGTCCCTTTCACGGGATCGTTATTGGGGAACACCGCTGCCCATCTGGACATGTAGCAATAAGAAGTGTGGAAACACCGTATGTGTAGGCAGTGTCGGTGAATTGAAGAGCTTGAGTGAATCTTTTCCAGATGACTATGATTTACACAAGCCATTTGTCGATGAACTTGTATTGAAATGTCCGAAATGTAAATCCAAGATGAAACGCGAAAAAGAAGTTATCGATTGCTGGTATGACTCAGGTTCTGCTTTTTTTGCTCAGTGGCATTACCCATTTGAAAACAAGGAAAAATTCAAATCAAATTACCCTGTAGATTTTATAAGTGAAGCTCTTGACCAGACACGAGGATGGTTCTATTCTCTACTTGCGATCTCTACATTTTTGTTTGATAAACCCACATATAAAAATGTTTTAACGCTTGGCTTGGTCTTAGATAAAGACAACCAAAAGATGAGCAAAAGCAAACAAAACTACGTTGACCCAAATATCATTCTTGATCATGAGGGCGCCGATGCCCTTCGTTGGTACCTAATATCTACAAATGCTCCATGGATGTCTACGCGATTTTATGAGGAAGCAGTTAAAGATACCCTTGGTAAATTTATCCTAACTCTTTGGAATTCCTATAACTTTTTTACAACGTATGCCTCTTTAGACAAGTTCGATCCAAAAAAAGATACTGTCCCTAAAAACAGAAGGCAACTTTTAGACAAATGGGTAATGAGTAGGTTTAACAAGACCATCTCTGAAACTAGAAAATACGTTGGAACCTTTGAGATCCACAAGGCTGCAAGAGCTATAGAAAATTTCGTCATAGAAGACTTTAGCAATTGGTATCTACGACGGTCAAGGAAACGTCTGTGGGTTGAAGAAGATACAGAAGACAAACTCTCAGGCTATTCAACGATGTACGATATTTTCCTGGGATTGTCAAAGATTCTGGCTCCATTCATTCCGTTTATCACTGAGGAGATATATCTTAATTTAAGAACAGACGACATGCCAGAAAGCGTTCATCTGTGTGACTATTTAAAACCAGATGAAAAGCAGGTTGATGAAGAACTAGAAAAAGGCATGGAACAAATAAGAAAATTGGTGGAAATCGGAAGGGCTTTACGATCAAAGACGGGAATTAAGGTTAGATGTCCATTGCACAGTGCGACCATTGTGTGTAGTAAAGAAATTGAAAATTCATTGAAAGATCTATTGGATTTGTTAAATGAAGAGATCAATGTAAAAAATATTTCTTTCGCAAGAGATACGACTCAGTTTATGACAAAAGCGGTGAAGCCAAACTATTCACGCATCGGTCCAAAGCTTAAAGAAAAAGCCAAAATTTTTACTGAAAAAATAGAAAGCCTAGACAAAAACAAGTTATATGAAGAACTTATGAAAAATAAAAAAATAGTCCTAGATTTGAAAGGCGAAAAAATACAGTTCACAAAAGAAGATTTTGAGATAGTTGAGAAAGAAAAAGAACATTTTGCACGAGATGGAGTTGAAGGAATGACTCTTTTCCTTGATACAACTATTACACCTGAACTTGAGGCAGAAGGTTTTGCACGGGAGATAGTAAGACGAATCCAGTCTATGAGAAAAGAATCGGATTTGAATGTTGAGGATAAAATTTCTACTGAGATTAAAGTGGATTCAGAACAAAAAAAGGCCTTGAAGCAATGGGAAGATTATATCAAGAAAGAAACGAGATCTAAAAAAATTACCTATGTCGATAAGCCTGCTGGAAAACTTGTCAAAAAGTGGGAGATCGATGAGTTGGAAGCTGAAATTGGAATAAGTAAATAATTTAATTTTTAATGAAGCAAAAAAGTTTATATAGATACTTATTCATTTTTTATGTATAAATTATAGGATGCACTAGACGCCAAATTAACATAGCATACTGGTAATGTTATGTTGTTTGATGGGATGCCATAGGATGTTAAAAAATACAAGTAATTTAAAAAAGAATAGAAAGAGATTAAATTTGGTATCTTACTTGTTATTAGTTCTCTCCACGTTTTTCTTATTATTAAATTGCATATCAGGTTTCAATAGTAGCGCCAATGTTATGGCCGGTTCTAATTCCTACGTTCCCGCTCCACCAACAGGTAATACTTCTGGTTATGCAGGCATTGATTACGAATATGTAATAAAAACCATGGATGTAGGTTCCTTCTGGATCTTCGACTGGGGTGATGGAACGTATAGTAATTGGATAAAGTTAGGCGAATCTGACACATCCATCTCTCAATATCATTCTTGGAAATCACCTGGCATTTATGAAATTAAAGTTAAACACAGGGACATCTATGGTGCAGAGAGTTCATGGTCTCCTCCATTGAGTGTTAACATAGTCTTTGATTCAGACGGGGATGGCTGGAGTGATGAAGCAGAATTACGATATGGTACAAATCCAAATAGTGCCTTAGATTACCCTAAAGACACCGACTATGATGGTACTCCTGATGTTGTTGATCTCGATGACGACAACGATGGACTCAGTGATGTTATAGAAAACCAACTGCATTCTGATCCTAAAAATTCTCAAGATGCAAAAGAGATAAGAATCATTGGTGTTAAGCATTATTTGATTGATATAACAAAGGATGGCAAAAGCGATCTTTTCTATAATTCAATAAGTGGAGGCAATACTACACTTGGAATAACAAAAAGTGGTTTGTATCTTGTTGATTTTAATGGAGATCACAGATGGGATTATACCTATAATTCCGTCCAGGGGATGGTAGAACCCTACGAAGAACAAAGATCTTTTGAGTTATCATGGCCATTTGTACTGATTATAGTAATAATTGTTGTAATAATAACTCTATTTATTCTATTTAAAAAAGGTATTCTTTACTTATATGAGGAGTATGTAGTAGAGGAATAGAGTTTTAGTTTGTGAACCAAATTTATTTTATATCATTACTCTTTACAACCCTCAATTATGATTTGTATCGGCATAGAAGGAACAGCCCATACCATCAGTGTGGGTGTTGTAAAGGATGTTAAGAAAAAATGCAGAGTTCTTTCTAATGTTATCAAGATTTATAGACCAAAACAAGGTGGCATACATCCCAGAGAGGCGGCAAATCACCATGCAGAGTTTGTTGCTGATCTAATCAAAGAATCTGTTAATAAAGCGAATATAGATTTTGGGGATATCGATCTAATATCATTTTCAAAAGGCCCTGGGTTGGGTCCTTGTCTTAGAACTGCCGCTACGGCAGCGCGAGCCCTCTCACTTACTTTAAACAAACCAATCATGGGCGTTAATCATTGCGTTGCTCATTTGGAGATTGGACGTGGAACAATTGATAATTGTAAAGATCCTGTGTTACTTTATACCTCTGGTGCAAATACACAGGTTATAGGATTTGCAGAAGGACGGTATCGCGTTTTCGGTGAAACCCTAGATATAGGAATTGGAAATTGTCTGGATAAATTCGGCAGAACTATAGGTTTGGATTTTCCATGCGGTCCCAAAATCGAAGAACTCGCAAAGGATGGGAAAAACTATCTCGAATTGCCTTACTCCATAAAAGGTATGGATATTGCATTTTCGGGTTTGTTAACAGCAGCAGAACAATACTACAATAACGGGAAAAAATTGGAGGATATATGTTATTCCATCCAAGAGACAACTTTTGCTGCGTTGACTGAAGTTACAGAAAGGGCAATGGCACATACTGAAAAAGACGAAGTGTTGTTGGGGGGTGGTGTTGCTGCTAATAAAAGATTACAAGATATGGTAAACACCATGGCAAGTGAACGTGGTGCGCGTTTTTTCGTTCCTTCCAGAGACTTGTGTATTGATAATGGTGCCATGATAGCTTGGTTAGGTTTATTGATGTACAACAGTGGTATAAGGATGGATATGGAAGAAAGCACCATCGATCAACGTTTTAGAACAGATATGGTGGATGTGAGCTGGCGTGGCTAAAACAATAATTTACAGAGGGGCTGAGGCAGAAATATGTTTAGCCCACTACATGGGCCATCAGGTCGTTCAAAAAAGAAGGATAAGAAAATCATATCGGATAAAAAATATTGATAGTCGCCTTATTTCTTATAGAACAAGAGAAGAAGCTAAGTTGATGACTGAGGCTCGTTTATATGGTGTATCAGTACCAATTATTTATGACGTCGATCTAGGAAATGGCGTCATAACCATGGAATATTTGAAGGGAAAAAGAATAAAAGATATATTAAATAATTTGAGTGAAAAAGAGCGAAAGCGTATCTGCAAAAAGATTGGAGAAAGCATTGCAAAATTTCATAATAATGACATAATTCATGGCGATATTACCACATCAAATATGATACTTTTGGATGATCGTGTTCATTTCATCGATTTTGGATTAGGTGAAAAAAGCGGTGAGATGGAAACAAAAGGCGTTGACTTGCATGTTCTTATGGAAGCACTGGAATCGACTCATTCTAAATACGCCAATTGTTTTGATTATGTTTTAGATGGCTATAAAAAAGAATTCAAAGGTAACGCAAAATCTGTTATCAATAAAATAGAAGAGATTGTAAAAAGGGGTAGATACAGATGAAAACCATATATTTTGTTACGAGTAACAAAGGAAAATTTTTGGAAGCAAAAGAGAAATTATCCGCTATAAATATTGAGGTAGTTCAACGTAATATCGGCTATCCCGAACCACAAGTCGATACTTTGGAAGAGGTTGCACGTTTTGGTGTAGACGATGTGCAAAAAAGATTTAATCAACCTTTTTTTCTTGAAGATGCTGGTCTTTTCATAGATTCTTTGAGCGGTTTTCCCGGTGTATATTCTTCCTATGTTTTTCGCACAATAGGGTGCGAGGGTATTTTGAAATTGCTAGAAAATATTGATGAACGGAAAGCTGTTTTTAGATCTGTTATTGCCTATAAAGAACCAAAGGCGGATCCTATGTTTTTTGTAGGTGAATGCCGTGGCAGAATATTTACAAAAGAACTAGGGAATAATGGCTTTGGTTTTGACCCCATATTTATTCCAGATGGTGAGACAAAGACTTTTGCTCAAATGGATGTAAAAGGAAAAAACCGTTTTTCACATAGAAGCAAATCTTTAGAAAAATTGATGGATTTTTTTAAAAAACAATAAATAGAAAATTTTAAAAGCATAGAAACGCAATACATAATGTTAGACTATTATGTTAGAAATAGAAGAAATATCCAAGGTTGAGGATAAACTTAAGGCTAGATATTCTACGTTGTCTAAAGTATTTGTTGCTATTTCTATATTTTTTATCATATGGCTCGTTGTCATCGTATTGGAAATTTATCTGCTCGGGCAAGGATACAACTGGGCGTTACTATCTTTAGATAACTGGATATATGTCTTGTGTGCTTTAATCGGCTTTTTTATTATCTTAGAGATTATCTTCTATCTGCATTATATTTCTGTTAGTAAAAAGAGACTAGAGGCGGAAAAACCAGAGCTGGAGTTCACTCAGGGCAAACGATTGTATGTTTATACTCACCCCAAGGGCGCAGAAGGTGGCATATATAGTAAAACTTACATCAAAATTGATGAGAATAGTGTGCTACGTTTGAGAAATCTCATAGTTCCCCTTCAGGAATTACGGAGCAAAAAAGAAGAAAAATAAAATAGTTTTATTTTTTGCTAACTCCCATCTCAGCTAATTTTTCCGGAAGATATGTGTCTGTTACATAGTCTAGGCCGTATTTTGCAAGTGCCTGCTGTTCTGATTTTTTACCTAAACTTAGCTGTAATTTGATCTCTTGTTTCCAGAATTGATCTTGGAACCTAGGATCAGTGAGTTCGCTTTTCAACGCACCTATGTCCTCCGTGGTCAATGTATCTGTTGGAAGTTTATAGTTCACAATATCTGATGGTGTTACGCCAAGATATTGAGCGGCAGGTGTTGCAAGATATTCAGAAATATGAGCGGTTTTAATTGCACCATAAGCAACACTTCCATATATGCGGAAACTCCATGGATCGCAATCAGTAAAAACGAGGACCGGTAACTTTTTTTCCTCACTTAGTCGTTTAATAAATCTTCTCGTCGATCGAGCCGGTTGTCCTTTCAAATGAACAAGGATCGCGCGAGAATCGGTATCAAACCCATTTTCAGCCAGCCGATCAAACATACCACCAGTTTCAATCGCAATAATAAAATCAGCATCCACCTGTTTGAACGTTAGCTTTTCTTTCTCTGCGTTGTACGGTATCCCATAGCCCGCGTCACCCACATCATCCTGACAGTGAATCTTCTTCTTTGTATTATTTCTGGTCATTTCCTCAACAACCAGATTGCCAATGACACGAGCGCCATCTTCTTCAGGTCGCAACTTAAAATCCTCACGCATACAACCCGTGATAACTTCAAGATCCTCGGCAAGCAGGTCAGATTCATTCTGACTGCTGAACTTCGCAAGATTCCACCCCTCAGAAATATAATACGTTTCTCTTAGCGTCGATGACTTACTCTGCTTAATCATGTCTTTAATAAAATCAACCAGGTACATCGTACGCAACAGCATATACGCACCGTCGAGAGAGTTCGCGGACCTCTCCGTTTTATTCTTCCCGTATTTCCACACGTTTAAATCATCATCAAATCTGATGTTTGCTTTTGTACGAGTCGACAGCTGCAACGCAGGAATCTCTGCTTTCTCAAGATCTGCATAGACTTTTGCGGCAATTGCATCGATTTTGTTAATTACGTTAGAATAATCACGTGCCATTCCTATTCGCCCTCCCATTTATCTGCCCCGATCACATACGCAGGGTTGATGTTTTGCACATACAAATCATTTTCATCAAAATCCCCTTTATTTAACCCAGCAAGTTCAAAGCGGATATCAACCTTGTTAATCGGTGCGATATTGTCGATATCCCATTTTATGTAGGTATCAGTCACTTTTGTTGGTTTTGGAGTGACAGTTCCCACCACTGCATCTTTTGGGAACACTGCATATAAATTGAACTTCTGCGGTTTATTTTTGTAATTCACCACCATAATCGTACTCTTTGCAATCCATCCTCCTTCGCTTTGTCCTGGCGGGTCATCAAGTTTTACTTGAACTTGTTTTCCACGTACTTTTTCGTATTCCACAACGTCTTCGATCCAAACGACATCCATAATGCGTGTGATGACTTTATCAAGGGAAGGTATTGGTTTGTTGAGCATGTGCGCAGATTTCTTCGCAATCTCGGGAAGAATCTTTGTGATCAAATCAAACTTTTCCCGCGTTTTCACACGTCGTACTTTCTTATTAATATGTATCTGCACCTTTCGCGCGCACTCCCGGAACGCAAGCTTAATTTCATTTTCGATCTCGGGTATATCTGCAACAGCTTCCTTGCTCTCTGATGTATAAGGAATCATGGTAGATGCAATATGAGTTAAAAAGATTGCAGGACCTATTGGTATGCCATTTCCAGATGGTTGATCAAGTCCATAACGTCTCCAATCAATCGATTCAATTGAAGTGGTGATTGCACAATCACCCTGTTGATACAGGAGCGGTATGCGGTTGGCAAAACGTAATAATTTGACTGGCTTATCCTTCGGCAAGTTGCCGCCATATACTATCCCAACTTCAACCTGGAACGGGTTTCCAGAATGAACTGAAGGAGGTCTTGAGGCAGTAAAAATGAATTCTGGAGAAACTTCCTGTGTCTCGCTCTTTAAACTTCGCCGAATGAGCGTTTCACCAATTGGAGATAGACACTCAGTGGGGGGAGCCATGATTTTTATCTTTTTAAACGCTTGGTGTAAGGCGGCAAACTGGTCTCTAGTCATCTCTGTAGGACTGATATTTCTATCAATTTTTGCTTCGTCACAAACAGCATCAGCCGTTCTGTCTCCCATACTACTAAATTCACTCTTTAAAAAGGAAGCAAGTTTCCTGCTCTTCGTTTCCTTTGCCATTTTAATTAATGTCCCAAGTTCTACACCATATGGATGTGGTTTGATCTCCTCGCTTTTCTTCGGAAGAAAATCTGCGGTTCTTTCAAAGACATGTTCGGTTCCATCCGCTTCTTTTAAGACGATCCGTGCATGCGGATTCACAATAGACGTACTCTGAAGGTATTCGTAGACAAACCGTTTTCCTCGTTTGTAATCTGCGTTCAAACTGACTTCAATGCGTGTCCCTGATGGTTTGTCCCAATGCATGATTTCCTGATGCTGGACTTCACCACGGTTCTTGTTCGTATCAATCGCAAGCTCAGTCAGCACGGCGGGGTGGTCATCTTGGATCTTTGAAATAATCTTCGCGTGTTTTCCGGTGGTTAACTGACCATATAATACGACTGCAGAGATGCCAATTCCTTGTTGTCCTCGACTTTGCCTGACTGCGTGAAATCGTGATCCATACAGTAATCGTGCGAAGATATGGGGAATCTGCTGTTTAATGATACCAGGACCATTATCTTCCACAATCACGACGCATTCTTCTTCGCTTGGGTTTCTTACTTCGACATAGATATCTGGAAGGATGCCTGATTCTTCACAGGCATCAAGTGAATTATCGACTCCCTCCTTTACACTTGTCACTAGCGCTCGCGTTGGGTTTCCAAATCCAAGGATATGTTTATTCCTTTCAAAGAACTCTGCAACAGAGATTTCCTTTTGCTTTTTCGCCAAATCGTATGCAATTGCATTATTATTAGCCAAAATTTTCCCTCCAATTTTTGGGAGAATTATGCATCCAGTTACCCGTAATAGAAATGGTAATTATAAAATTATTCATTTAAAACCTGCTTTTATCTTGAAAAAATGATTTAAATTGAAAATTAATCGATAAGATTTACGCCCGCACTGGGATGTGAACTTTATTTTACCAGCATAATATCGTAATTCACATCTGTTGAAGGTATGATACATTAAGGACTTTTCGAATCGATTTTTTCCCGTTTTTGTTTAATATTAATTTTGACTGGTTGACGGTTGCTGATTGACGACTGACCCATGATTGATTATGTAATTAATAGTTTTTTTGCAGGGGAAGAGATTTTCAACACCCTGCAGATGAATTCTAAAGCTAAGAACAAACCAAAAAGATTAAAAATACTTTAATCTTGTAGGAATGTATGTCGGTATTTGAGAAGTGGACTTGGATCAAACGAAATTGGACGTACATCCTTGAAGAAGCCAGTAAGTTGGATTTGGTGTTTGTTGGAGGAACTGCACTTAATCTCGCCCTCTTTAAAGAATATCGAGCATCAGAAGATATTGATCTTTATGATCCTTACTCAAAAACAATTGGTACCGCACATGAAGAGGAAATTACAAAAAACTTGGCAAAGGGTCTTGCCAGGAAAGGTTTTGAAATCAAATCAAGAAATGAAAGGGCACTTTGGGTTGGCCCAAACATAAAAATCGAGGTGTTCAATGACGGAACACCGTTTACCAAAATAGAGAAAAAAACCTTTGATCAGACGGAGTTTCTTGTATTTGACATAAAAACATATGCAGAGATGAAAATAACTGCTCTCTTATGCAGATCAGTTTATGATGCACGCGACCTTGTGGATTTATTTGTCATAAAAAAAGAAACTGAGATTGCTTTGTCATTTCCTAAACTTGAATGTGATGTAATAGAAAATAGCTTTAATGAAAGATTAAAGGACATTAAAAAAACAAAAAAAGAAGACCTACTCATTTTCCAAACAATTAAACAAGTTAATGACCTTCCGTATAATGAGTTTGAAAAATTCAAATGGTGGTTACATGACTGGCTATCAAGATTTCGTTAAAATATTTGGTAGTGGGATTTTTATAAGGTCAAACTATATTACAAAGAATTATTCGCTTCAAAAAGCCCTTTCATCATTGTACATTATACCAACATTTTTCAGAGGCGTTTACTATATTCCAACAAGCCGTGAAAGAAAAGGTCATTTTATCGAGAGAAAACAAGATTTCTTTACTTCTTTATTTGACTTTCATTATGGCAAGACGAAATGGTATTGGGGCCTAAGTACAGCTGCACGCCACTACGGCATAGAATGGAGTGCTACAAAGATTCTTGAAATCGTTGTGCAGCAGAAGTCAAAAACAATCAACGTTTCTGATAAAATTCTCTCATTACAAAAGAAAAAATCATATCGCTCAGCAACTCTTGCAAAATACTTCAGTTCGCTCGATGTAAACTTCATTTACATTCATAAAGGAAATCAAGAATCCCTATCATCGATAAAAATAGATGAAATAATGGGGCCAGTTTGTACAAAAGAACAAATTCCAAAAGATATTGATAAATACGTCTCAAAAATAAGGTATCCCAACTTAAAAAAAATATACAAAAGGATTATAACCCATTTCAAAAAATCATAAAAAACTTTTCTTAGCAGATGGAAAAAATATATGGATAAATTAGTGCAGGAGAAGGGATTTGAGCACCAAAATACCGATAAAAAATCAATGTGTTCTCCTGTTGACTAAAAAACAAGAATATGCTTATAAGTAATTACTCTATTTATTGGAGCAGAGGATAGGATGATAGCAAAAGAAAAAATCTGTGGAATAATTGGACTTATTTTATCATTACCTATTGCTTTTTTAACATTTTCGACTGGTGCTTTATGCTGTTTTAATACAACTTTCTGGTCTGTTGGAACAGGAACATTGTTTGTTGTAATGCCTATTTTAATTGTTTTATTTTCCGTAACCGGCCTTATTGGTTCTTTCCTATCCGGCCAATACCCTTTATTCAGTGGTATCATGATGTTGGTTGCTGTTGCAGGTCTTCTCATAATTTCACCATTCATATTATTTTTAGCATCGTTGTTTTTCCTATTGGGTGGTTTATTTATAATATCAAAATTTGTTAAAAAACATGGCAAATTTGAACTAAAACATGGTATAATGATTGCAGGGTCTATTATTATAGTCATTTTATTGTTTTTAGGAATATTTTATTTTGTGAGCCCTGGTCCTTATGAAGGCAAATTCTTATACAAAGTAAGTAACTGGTCTGGTGATATTTGGGGCGGTCACATTGATTATGAAGATAATTATGTCGCTTGGATACAAGGCGAAGGGGAATGGCCAAATGATATTGAATACCTTTACATTCTTAACGTTTCAAATGAAGAAAAACCAATACTAATCAGAAAAGAACGCATTGAAGCATATGGGCCATCAGGACCTTTTATTGTTGGCAATAAAGTCCTTTGGGAGGACAATAGTTCTTGGTATCTATACAATATTACATCAAATGAAAAAAGTAATTTTAATATTAGTAATAGCATTGGAATTAACTCTTATTATGTTACAACAGGGGGCAGTGGGTTAATTATCTACAATCTTTTTAATGGAAGTATCAGTAATATAAGTGCTAATCCTCTGTGTTTCGCTATTTCAAATGATTATGTTGTATGGGGCGAACGTGTAAATTATTCTGAATGGGGTAATGTTCCAAATGAGATTTGGATTTACAATATCTCTTCTGGCGAAAAGAACAAAATCATAACTAATTTAACTTTGAACCATGAACTTCATGCAAGTATTGCTATATATGGAAATACAATCGTTTATAGTGACAAACTTTCCATCTACACATACAACATTTTAACCGGAAAGACTCACAAGATTTCGGAGCATAGCAGAAAAGATGCTCGTAATCCCCATTCTCAGTATTTCAGTAACATTAGAATATATGGAGAGAATGTAATTTACGTTGAAATAAGCGATGAGCTAGTAGGTATAGACGATTTCCATCAATTTTTCAGTTATTGGGTCGTAAATATTTCAAGTGGTAAAAAAGTTGAGTTGAAAACAGCCTATTGTATAGACAAAGAAAAGGTGGTGGGTATTACCGTTCCATGGGCTGGAGATGGCCTTTATTTAGTTGATTTAAAAAATTTGTTTTAATCCTAATTAATATTAGATAGTTACTTTTTTTTATTCAATAAAAAATAATAAAAAGTCTGGGGAAGGGATTTGAACATAAATCGTAATAGTAAGTAGAAGGCTCGCACCGCTGTTTACAAAGAAAGCTTGTTTTCCTTTGTTAATTAACCATGCTAGACAATATTACGCCCGCACTGGGATTTGAACTTCATTTTACCAGTATAATATCGTAATTTATATCTGTTGAAGGTGTGATGCATAAAGGACTTTTCGAATCGATTTTTTCCCGTTCTGGAAGGAAGCTTGAATTTACCAGTAAATAGCGCGCGGAGGGAGATTTGGACTCGTATTTCTCACTTTTGAAATCAATCCTTATTCTGTACTAAGATATAACAAAATACTCAACCCGATGATCTCAAATACAGACAAGATAACAAGAATTCCGCCGAAACCACCTGTTCCAAATCCTATGCTCTCGCGAATATGAGCGAAAGGAATGACAGAGGATGTAAATAAAGAGCGTAGGGCGTTGATGGAATAAATCGATTGAACAAACAAAGGAGTTAGAAAGAACAGCAGTCCAACAATGTATTTAGATCTTGTTTTAATAAATACCTTAGTATAAATTCCTATTGTACCAATTAAAAGGAAAGTGCTAATGCAAACAATAATAACGCCCAATGTGGGCAAAATAATATCTGATGTTGTCAATGGTTGATCATTAAAAGTAAAGTTTCCTTCCATATGTGGCGGTGCTGGTCTTTCATTTACATGCTTAATTATTTCATTTGCTTCATCGACAAATACACTAGAAAGGATCACACCAACGACTATCCCGATAAGAAATAGGAACGCAATAATCACAATTGCTTTTTTGTTAAAAGTTGTTTCTTTTTTGTTTGCGTATGGAATTTCATTCATATTCTTTTTCACCTCTACATCTTCTTTGTCATTAATTTGTTTTTTTCCCAATTTTATCCCAAATCTCTTTAAAATACTCGACATGTTCGTTTAAACTATCTGACGGAAAATAGGTTTTACCATATCCTGTTCCAGCTGACGTGATGAGCCCATTTTCCTCAAGTACTTGAAGATGATAACGGGTCGTTTTGTATTCAAGTTGTAAATTTTTAGAAAGCTCGTTGGCGTTTTGCGGTCTGTTCAACAGCTCTTTGAGTATTCTACCTCGATTTACTCCGCCAAGCGAGTTTGCAAGAAGCCACCAGAGAACGTTTTTGATAGTAACCATCTTTAATAGCCTGCAGACAGAATTGAAAACCAATGTTAAATAGATTGCTTTTATCCATCACATGTAATAAAATATTATCGGATTCTCTCTACTTTTTCTAAATTTGGAACAGAATTGGGAATAAATTGGGAAGAAAGAATATAATCCAAAACATTATTTTTATTGATGGAAAAAACAAGGGGGAAATATGAAATGAATGAAATAACTACAACTGAAAAAAATCCTGTAACTAAATACCCGGTTCTTTTAATAGCAATTTTCATTGTTTCGATGTTTATCGTTGGCTACCTAGTTGGAGGATCTCTCAACTATGGCACAACATCCTCGGAAATTAATCAATTGCAACAGCAAATGGAAATTCTGCAAAATAAAAACAATAATGTAGAATTTCAAAATAATACATATTATTATAATGATACAGCTCTTGCACAACTATACGAAGATGCCAAAAATTCCATCGTAGTTATATACGGATCTGTTGCCTATCAATCGTTTTTTGGAACTCAATATTCAGAGGTTCAAGGGTCTGGCTTTGTGTATGATTTTAATGGTGAACTGGTCGTTATAACAAATAAACATGTGGTCGATGGTGCAACCGATATTACTGTTACGTTTTCAAACGGAGATTCCTACACCGCTACGACTATTGGTTCCGATGCATATTCGGATTTAGCGGTATTGTCAGTGCAAGCACCCACTGAGGAATTTAAACCTATTAAAATTGTGAGTTCATCTAATTTAAAAGTCGGCGATCCTCTTATTGCAATTGGCAGTCCATTTGGGTTAGGCGGAACAATGACAACCGGTGTTATTAGTCAACTGGGTAGAACAATCGAAGACTCCGTGGCCGGAAGTTTTCCGATTGCAAACATCATTCAAACGAGTGTTCCAATCAATCCCGGAAATTCAGGAGGGCCGTTATTGAATTATCAAGGAGAGGTTGTCGGAATAACTACTGCAATTATTCAAAATTCTAACGGGCTTGGCTTTGCCATTCCCTCAAACACTATACTACGGGAAATAGAATCGCTTGTCAAAACAGGCTCCTACGACCAACACTCTTGGCTGGGGATATCTGGATTAGATATGAGTTATTCGATAGCTCAAGCAATGAAAGTCAATGTAACCTACGGGTGGCTTATTACTCAAATAACAAGTGGTGGAGCAGCAGATGAGGCTGGATTGAAAGGTGCAGATCAACAGGTAAGAATTAATGGCGAAAGGGTAACTATCGGTGGTGACATCATTATAGCAGTTGATGGAACGCGCATAATAAATGGAGACTCATTCATGTCCTATCTTGAAGAGTATACAACGCCAAATCAAATCATCACAACTACTATTGTAAGAGGCAATCAAATACTCGATATTCCTGTTGAACTTGGAACACGACCGGCTGCGGGTTAGATAGTTTGTGAGTTGTGCCTAAATTTTTTGTCTCCTCCTTACATCCCATGTGTCTTTGGCACAACTCCCATTCTTTCTAACTAAAAAATCATTGACAATGTTTCTATGAAAAAATTACGATTTGACTAAAAGAATTGGGATGAAATTGGGAATGAATTGGGAATAAATCAATATGCGATGACTTCATTCAACCCAGACATGCAAAACGAAAAGTTAGCTGCCATATTGTTAGTAATTGTAATAGTAGGATCGATATCAGTATTCTTAACAGTGACATACGGCGAAGATATTCTTAATGCTCTGAATGGTAAAAAAACTGGAGAAAAAGTAATAGCACTTGGAGATTGTGTAGATGTGAACTTTATTGGCAGATTTGCATCTAATAATACAATTTTCGCCTCTTCATACAATGATACTATAAATAAAATTGGTGGAACACCGTTAAACTTATTTGTAAGCACTAATACTAGTGAATCCCCACCTACAGGATATGAAGATTATACAAATCTTATCGATGATTATTATGTTAAAGGTCTTATTGAAGGACTTGTCGGATTAAAAGAAGGACAAGAGGCGACAATAGGTCCAATACCACCAGAAAAAGCATACGGCATATATCCAAAAGCAGGAGATAATTTTACTATACCTGATCCCTCATCTGGAAAAGACATTAAAATTCAATTTGTAGATGTCACCGCAGATGAAACAACAACGTTGTTTGTTGTGCGAATGAATTATTACTCTCCTGGCGAAAAAACAACTGTTTATCTATCTTGGGAAAATGCTACAGTTGTGACCAAGATCAATGACACAAAGGTATGGATGTATACAACACCACCTGAAGATAGAATTACGAATTTCACTTGGATGAGTTATGACCCATATAACTATATCACAACAATATATCCTGAGAATACTAGTAGTGTTACAAGTATAAATGACACAACAATCATCGTCACTCATAATCCACAGATTAATGCTGTATTCTTAATATATAGTGAGTATAATAGTTATTATAATTATTATTACGGATATGACTATCCTTATCCTTATTATTATACAGTTGTAAGTTTAACTAATGAAACGATAAATGTTAGTTACGTTGATGAAAGTACGGGTGAAACTTCATACTATGATTTTAATCGAACAGTAACTATTGTTAGAAATGAATCGCAAGACATTACAGAAACATATACTACACCAGATATGGAGTATTTTTTAAGTGAGATGAAGAATTATTATCTTCCAGATTTGACTTTTAGTGTAAATACGCTTGCTGGCGAAACTCTAATCTATGAAGTGCAAATAGTGAAAATTTACACCTCTGCATGATCCTCGACCAAAACCATGCCCAAACATCATGCCTTGGCCCTCACGGTTTCATGTCTGGTGAGGATTCTAAATAATAAAGCCATCCCACCCCCTCAATAGCCATTTGAGAAGGGAATAAAGAATTTCAAAATCTTTTATTCCCTTCTCCATCTCCTTTGAATTATATGAGTTGTGCAACTTATAACTATATCCCCCATTTTAGTATTGTACAACTTTAATTTTTTAATGTTTAAAAATTTGAATTTTTTTAAAATTTGGGAATGAATTGGGAATGAATTGGGAAAAATGGATATATAGTCTCGAAGACAAATTCGGGATAATAAATAACAATGGGATGGAAAATAAAATGAATCAATATGTAAACCCAGGAATTGAAAAAGGTGAGATAATGAATAATACAATAATAGAGCTGCAAGACGTTAAAAAAATATACAAAATGGATGGCGTGGAGACCCCTGCACTTCGTGGTGTGGATTTAAGAATTAACAAAGGGGAATTCGTCGCAATCATGGGCCCTAGCGGATCAGGGAAATCAACGTTGCTACATATGGTAGGTGCACTTGATAGACCAACTTCGGGAAAGGTATTTCTGGATGGAGTGGACATTTCAACATTAAAAGAGTCAGAGCTTGCTCGATTACGTGGGAGGAAAATTGGTATTGTATTCCAATTTTTTAACCTTCATCCAACATTGACTGCACTGGAAAACATTGAGCTTCCCATGATAGTTATAGAAAAAGATAAAAAAGAACGACAACAAAGAGCTCTTCAGTTGTTAAGAGCAGTGGGCTTGGAACATAGAGCACATCATCTTCCATCTCAATTGTCCGGCGGTGAGCAGCAACGCATTGCGATTGCTCGAGCGCTGGCAAATGAGCCTGAAATTATTCTCGCGGATGAGCTTACTGGAAATTTAGATACTAAGACGAAGGCGGAGATTATGAATTTTTTATTAAAGTTACAGAAGGAGAAGAAAATGACAGTTACCGTGATTACTCATGAACCAGAGATAGCACAATATGCTGAAACAATCGTTCATATCGTTGATGGAAGAATAAAAGTAGGTGGTTAAAAATGAAGAAAACATATTATTTAATGACAGTCGTATTGAGTTGTTTGTTTATATTCAATACAATAGGCAGTATCAACGTATCAGCAGCAGGACTGCAGGTCACCTTCACAACAAATCCCACTATTGTCGCACCAGGCACAAATGGGTACATCGAGGTGAACCTCAAGAGTATCGGGGGAGCAACAAGCTACATTGATATCACAGCAAGCTCCTGGGATCCAAATACGGTTATCCCACAAGGTAATTGGGAGGTTGATGTCGGGAGTCTGGATAGTGGCGAATCCTATTCAGTCATATATGAATTTAAAGTACCGAGTACCGCATCTCCCGGGTTATACCAAGTACTTTTTGAAATCACTGGAGGAAACACGATCAGACAGACCGCAGTCATTCAAGTACAGGACGCAACCGTTTTGGATCTAACATCAGTGACACCAACATCGATAAAAATCGGGGAAGCAACAACCCTTCTTTTTAACATCACAAATAATGGCGGAGACAATATACAAAATGTGTTATTTACCTGGACAGATCCAAACAACCTCATTTTACCGGTTGGAGCAGATAACAGGGTCACCATTACTTCCATTGCTGCAAAAAATCATACGGAGCTCCCCATAACCATCATGGCAAGCTCTGGGATTTCACCTGGTATCTACCCCCTTACAATAACAATGGAATATTATGATCAAACAGGAACCAAACAAACGGTGACATCAACCGTAGGAATGCAAATCAGTGGTACGACAACATTTGATGTTGTCGTTCAACAATCAACGAGCGGATCAACAACGTTTTCTATTGTAAACATCGGAGCGAATGTTGCATCATCGGTGATTGTGTCCATTCCCCAGCAGCCAAATTATCAGACGAGCGGTGTATCCTCATCTAGTGTCGGAAATCTCGATGCGGGTGATTACACCTTAGCAACATTCCAACTCACCTCGACAACCAGTAATACGACATCACAGTTCCCGTCATTTAATAGAACAGGGACAGGTGTTCCATCGGGAAGGAATTTTAGTGGTCGGAACCAGTTTATGAATCAATCTTTTACCGGGTTCCAGGGAAATGGACTCCTTGTTCAAATATCGTATACCGATGTCTTTGGCGTACGACAGACGATTCAAAAACAAGTGACTTTATCCTCTGGTTCTTCGTTTAGTTCCTTCGGCAGCTCAACGTCATCTACGGGAACGCAAAATAGTTTTAGCAGAAGCATCAATGGTCAATCACAATCATCCAGTGGTTCAAGTAACAGCCTTGTCTATATTGCTATTGGTGTGGCTGGAATTATCATTATCTTCGGCATCATTCAATTAGGGCGAAAGAAGAAACTACCTCATTTCTCAAAAATATTTAAGGGAAGAAAAGAATGAAGCTCGCTGATATCTTCAAACTTTCATTGAATAGCCTCACCCATCGTGGGTTACGCAGTTGGCTGACCATCCTTGGGATCATCATCGGGGTTGCAGCAGTCATCGCGATGCTGTCAATAAGCGCAGGGATGTCTCAAACCATGAATGCACAGATGTCAAACTTTGGCGCAGATGTACTCACCGTGAGCGCAGGCAATACGAGAGCATTTGGCCCCGCAGGAGGCTTTGAAGGGAGATTCCAACCTGGCGAGGGTTTTCCTGGAGCACCCGGACAGACATCTGAGACAACCAGCCCGACGTTAACCGATAATGATATCCTTGCGATATCGACTGCTGATGGTGTCGAAACAGTAACTGGGGTTATCTCCGGTCGAGCAACGGTACAGTATTTGGCGCAGACAGTAACAGTGACCGTCGAGGGTGTCGATCCCTCTGCCTGGAACACGATGACGACGTCGGAGCTAGATTCTGGTAGATTCCTTGAAGCAGGAGACGGGATGGGTGTTCTGGTCGGAAATAGCATCGCGTACGGGATGTTTAATTATAATTTAACGACGGACACTCAGATAAGAATCGGGACAAAAACATTCACCATTGTAGGGATCCTTAAAGAATCCGGCACGGGTGGTTTTGGGGGGGACGACCGGACCATATTTATGACCCTGCAGGCAGCACGAGAAATTGTTGATAGTCTTGATTCCAACGAATATTCCTCGATTCAAATCAAGGTATCAAATACGAATACGGTTAACCAAATTATTGAAAATGTTAATCAGGTGTTGTACACCTCACGACAGGTGACCGCAGACACTAAGGATTTTACCGTGACATCGCCGACATCGTTGCTGGAGACCATTCAAAGCACCATGGCAACCTTAACATTTTTCCTCACTGGCATTGCTGCTATCTCCCTTCTTGTAGGAGCGATTGGGATTGCGAATACCATGTTTATGTCCGTGATGGAGCGCACACGGCTCATTGGCATCCTGAAATCCATTGGAACACGAAACTCTGAAATCATGAAACTCTTTCTTACCGAATCAGGAATCATCGGTCTTATGGGAGGACTCTTAGGGGTATTCTTCGGGTTCATTGTCGTTGGTGTTATTTCTAGCGTCGGAATCAACATCATGGGAATGGGGAGAATGGGCACCAGTACCTCCGTTGCGGTAGTCACCCCAGAACTTATTCTATTTGCGTTATTGTTCTCAACAATCATCGGAATCATATCAGGTTTAATCCCTGCTAGGAAAGCTGCGAATTTGCAGATTGTCGAAGCCATGAGAAGTGAATAAACTATGAAACAAGAAAAGTACACACAAGCGCTAGTAATCGTATCTTCATTTATTTTCTTGGTCGTTTGTTTCAGTGGATGTACATCGAATCAAAATACAAACGAAAATGAAAATAGCTTTAGTGGCACATGGGTGGGGAATGTCGAGATGCCGCTGTTTGGTAGAACAGGAAACGCAACCATTTCAAAGATAACGTTTTCTGGGTATAACGTGGAAATGATGTTGAATTCTGAACAAGGGACATTTACAGCAAACTATACCTATTCCATAAATGGAGCTAGCTTGGTGTTTGAACCACAAATTAATGGCAGAGGTGGATTTCCTGGACGACAACCAAATAATAGTACACCACCAGGGAATTGGACCAGACCACCGACGAATGAAACATGGTCAATAAATGGGACACGACCCGGGAATTGGACAAGACCGGAGAACGGGACATGGAATCCGGGGGGTGGACGACCATCTCTTTCAATATCCTTTACGTACAGTGTCAATGAAGATGGTACTGTTCTCTACCTCAATGGTGCTGAATTTAGAAAAGTATAATTTCGTTTGGGATAAATGCTTAGTACTAAATTCCTAGTGAGTATCAACACGTATCGCCTAATACAAATTGGGAGATAAGAACCATAAAAATAATTTTCCTATACTTTAATCAACATTTCATCAATATTCGGGTATAATTTGGGAAAAAAATATTTAAAGGGGTTCTCTCTCTTCTATGATAATTCTTGAGATCCTGGGGAAGAGACCTTTCTCAGGATTCTCGTGTTGTTTTCATTATCTTTATCAATCACCTCTCATTTAATG
>Ga0315289_10001884_pt1 | contig 32563 bp, 26 predicted proteins | sample YL17G11_40_MG_FD_203452 | JGI IMG/M metagenome (GOLD analysis project Ga0315289, IMG submission 203452) | Sediment microbial communities from Yellowstone Lake, YNP, Wyoming, USA - YL17G11_40 | ecosystem: Environmental > Aquatic > Freshwater > Lake > Sediment | place: USA: Wyoming | collected... | reverse complement strand
CTGTTCTGATTATCGCTCATCGTTTCTCCACTGTCAGAAAAGCTGGCAGGATTGTTGTTTTGGAAGACGGCAAGATTGTCCAAGTCGGCTCGCACAACAAACTGATCAGAGAAAAAGGAACATATCGCTATCTCTGGCAGCTTCAGTCTCGCGGCAAAGTGCCGACTGACCCGGAATTATTGGTCTAAATAAAATGAGGAGGCGCCGAGTCAGACTCGGCGCCTTTCTTTTGCTTGAGAAGATTGCCGACACTGGCGGCTCTTCTCTGGGATCACAGGGAAACCGGACAAAGGCGTCCGCTTCCTCTGTCCTCAATGAGCAGCAAGCCACGATCGGCACTCCTGGCCACAAGGTACGAATTACCGCTATCTCGTCTTTGCCGCTGGCCAAGACAAAAGCAGAACAATCAGAAAGTCTTGCCCGTGCCATTCTTCCCAGGCTGGGAAACGAAACAGTTGACCTTCCCAAGAAAAAAGAAAGGTTCGCATCAAGTAACTCACGCGACATCTCATCTTCCCGGATAACTACAATCTGTCCCATTTTTTCCTCCTCCTCGAGGACAACTAACCTAAACACCAACAAGAAAGTTTACTAAGGTTCTACCTTTATTTTATCATTATTCCCCAAAGATGCTAAAATCTTGAAAAGAAAAGGACGGGTCATGGACGACCCATCCTTGTTACTACCCACTGCACTGCTCAATGTCTTCCGACAAACTCCTCGAGTACCATCCAACATGGACGATGTTTCCGGCAGTGGCCGGCTCAACAACGGCCCAACAATAGTAGTCGCCGAGCCTTCTCCTCAGCATGGCGTGAGGAACAGACGAAAAAAGAGGTCCTGCTCTTTCCGACACCTTCACTAGATTGGCATAAACGCTCTCTTTAAACCGAAGCTCAAGGAGCGTTTGGACATCCTCGCCCGTGAGATCTAGCTCTTTCGTATCGCTCTCCACCATGGCGAGAATCTGCCACACCCTTTCCAGCGCCAGTACGGCACCCGCCTTTTCGGCCGCCCTCCTACGAAGGCTGGCCAAGAATTCTGCATAACTCATCAATTCTGCGTAACTCATCATCTCGTGCCTCCTCTCGCAAATATAAATCCGTCCGAAGAAAATGGACGGTTAATCCAAAGGGGTTGAAGAATCATCAATGTTCTATCTAGATTATAAAACACTTTTCCCAAAAAGTAAACCCAATTGTGTTTAACTTACGATATTAAACAGATTTTTAGCTTTATTTTAGAAAAATTGAATGTTTAATATCGTAAGTTAAACAGTTTTCCACAGTTTTGGGTATTTAAGGGGAAATGGCAACAAGTTTTCCAGCGGCAAGAAAAAGAGTGCCACTTGGAGAGACTGGCAAATGGCGAAAAATCGGACCCATCACTGGAAAAAAGCTCCAGATTTCTTTTTCTGCGAGGGTTGAGAATCCTGAACTAAAATTAAGCGCTCTTATTTGACTATTAGTTATCCTGTTTGCCGCCAGAAGAATACTGTTTTGAGTAATTGTCAATCCTGAAAGAGTAACAGGATTATCAAACCAATCAGGATCTATTCCCCAGATTATCTGGCCGTTAGAAGGATTAAGGGCATAGAGTCGCGCCCCGCTGAAGCTCCATCCCCAAGCATAAACAGTGCCGTCATCTCCAAAAGAAGGACCAAATTCTCCTCTTCTTCCGGTTTCGGCAAAACTCCAGACAGTTTCTCCATTTAGAGGATCAAGAGCCAAAAGTTTTTCCGCAATCACATAAACTTTACCATCAAGGCCAACAGAAGAAGCGCTGATTCTATAAACAAGAGGACTAAAGTCTCTTTTCCATTTTAAATTACCATCAGAAGTCACGGCGTAAAAATTCTCTTGATCGCCAAAATAAATCGTGCCATCCGAGCCCACGGCTGGCGAAGAAATATATTCTCCCGAAGAACCACCTCCAAGCCGACAAGAAAATGATGGTTCGCGATAAACGTTTCCGGTTAGAGTGTCAAAAATCCATTCCAACTTTCCTGCCGAGCTAAAACTGAAAAGAGAAAGACCTGTTTCGTCCAAGCATTTATTTAAGACATACACATGATTTTGAAAAACGGACAATTCGATCTCCGCGTAGGAACAAGAAAATTCATATTCCCAGAGCTTGCGGCCTGATTGATTAACAGCAACGAGTTTCCAGGAAAGAGAAAAAATCGTTCCATCCTCGCTTCCCGCCAGAGAAACTATCGCTTCCTCTCTAAAAAACCATTCCTCTTTAAAATCTTTATCAAGACGATGAATGCCCTCTCCGTCGTTGAAAAAAATCGTTCCTTTCTCGGTAATAATCATATCTCCCACTGGCGCCTCAAGAACTATCCTGACGTTATCAGTTGTCTCTGGCCCTGGAACCGGAACAAATCCCCTTCTTTGGGCGTCTTTTTGCGCTTGGGACCAAAAAAACGCTTCCGGCTCTGGCTCGATGACGATTTCTTCCTTGCTATTTTCCGCTTTTGGCGTACCCCAAATCCCGTTACGCGCTTCCCCTTTATAAGTCTGCCAACCAAGGTCAAGCAGACGTTCCATTGTTCTTTTCTCCGCATTATTTCCTGCCGGCCAATTAGGCGCTGCCTGGACTTCGTCAACCAAACCACAATTTTGGTTAAAAAGGAGCAGGGATTCATTTTGGTTATTCAGGGCGCCAGTATAAATTTTATCAGCTGAAATTCCCGGCACCGAATTATCGTCTGTTCTTTCTAAAAGATAAAATTCTCTTGGCGCGATTGAGTCTGAAGAATTAAAAATTACCGCGATGTTTGAATCCTTATCAAACAATTGCCAATTCTCCAAAGAAACTGTCTCGCTAGAAATATTTTTTAGCTCAATCCATTCATCGCTCGATGAAGCAATTCCTCCCATCCAGGCAACTTCATTAATGATAATGGGAGAGTGAGTTGGTGCGGCTGCGCCATCCCAGACGCAAAGACTTGGTTCCTCTGGCTCCTCTGGCTCCTCTCCAACCTTCAGAACTAGAATAAAAGTAACAATTTCGCTCTTATTTCCTGCCTTGTCTTCCGCGCTTAGTAAGAAAATGTTTTCTCCCCCAATAAGCGTTAATTCCTTCTGCCAATTGCCGTTTTCATCGCTTTCGGTTTGGTCTGAATTAATTAAAATCAAATTATTGGCTTCGGCGGTCCCAGCCAAAATAGTCTGGCTTGACTCAAGAATCTGCCCCTGGGTATGCGAGGTCACAACCGGCGGGGAAGGAGGAAAAGTATCTTCGGCAATTTCTAAAATCACTTCTATTGAAATAATTTCCCCTTGAGAAAAAACTCCAAATTCTGCCGTAAAAATTCCAACCTCTAAATCAGCAATATCTATTGAAACCAAAGTCTCGGCCGGCGTCTCGCCTTTTCTAGGACTAACCTCCAACCACTCGTCATCTTCGAGATCAGTAATTTCCCATGATAAACTCTCAAGGCCCGCAGCTTCAACCTTTATTTTTTGACTTGGCGGGTTTTCGCCAAACTCAATTGCTTTAAATTCTAATTTTCTGGGAAAGACCTGAATGGCCGTTTCGATAATTTTAGTAGAAATTTCTTCTGACCATTCGCTTTCATTTCCCGCTTTATCTATCGCTTTAATTTTAAAATAATAAGTCTTGTTATTCTCTCCGGAAAATTCGTAGCTCTGGCTAGTAACAATCAGGCAATCAGAAGGCCACGCCTCTCCTTCTTCCTTTGCCATTAAACAATAATGGGAAATTCCCGAGCCTTCATCTTGGCCCTGCCAATTAAGAGGAAAAGTTGATTGATTTTGAATCGGCGCTAGATCTGAAAAACTGACAAGAGGAGGTTGAGTATCTAAAATTATTGAGGTAGACGTCTTCTCGCTTTTATTGCCTGCTTCATCTTTAAGCCAGAGATAAACTATTTTTAAGCCATCCTCACAAGATAAACCAACATGAGCCGGTCTTGGGGTCTGCCAATTCGCTCCAGAATCATCGGCCTCATTCTCGTTTTCAGATAAAAGCCAAAAAACCGCTTCGTCATCATTGGAGATTTCCGCCTTAACTATTCTCTCCTTAGTGTAAACTGGAGAATCGCTCTCTAAATCTCTTAGAAGAAGTTGAGGGGTTTTGATAGAAGAGTCAATTGTCCAGCTACAAGAGACCGGTATCAACTCCCAATTTTCGGCTAAATCTTTAGCCTTAACCTCGAAAAAATGACTGCCTTGGGAAAAAGCAGAATAAATTTGAGGCGACTGACACTCCTGCCAATCGCCATTATCAAGCCGGCAGTTAAAAGAACAATTTTCTTCTGAAGATTCAAAAACAAAAGAAGCGCTTTCCATATTAGTCAGAGATTCCGGCTTTAAAATGATCTCGGTTAGGGGAGAAGTAGTATCAACCTCCCACTGATATTGAGCTGGAGTAAAATCAATATTTTGATTTTTATCAATCGCTCTCGCCTCAAAAAGATGCGATCCGTCTGATACTTCAGAATACTCTTGGGGCGAAATACAAGTTTGCCAGCTATTATTATCAAGACGACACTCAAAAGTTGATGCTTCTTTACTGGAAGAAAAACTGAAAATAGCTAAGTTTTCATTCGTCAATTTCTCGGGATGGCTATTAATGATTGTTTCCGGCGCTGTCTCGTCTTGAAAAACTCTATTCTTTGTTTTAGGCGTAGGAAACTGAAGCTCAAAATCTAAAGAATTATCATTTATGTCCTGATAAGTTTGACTCTCTTCAATCCATTTTCTGCCCAAGCTTTGATTTTCTCTTGGGTTTTCGGGAAAAACCAAATTTTCTTTAAAAGGATTAATATGCTCGTTGCCCCAAGCCACGGCATCAATTAAGCCGCTATTCTTGTCAAAAATGGCAAGGCTGTTATCCTCGCCAAGATAACCTGAACTGGAAAGATCGGCATTAATAATAAGATGATAATCATCTTTAGTCGTTGCCCATAAAAGATAATTACCAGCTCCTATTATGGTGCTTTCCGGAAAAGAGCGGAGCGAATACTCTGTTCCCCCTTGCGTTTTTTTCCTTAACTTACAACCGCTTAAGTTCTGACTTGAGGTTAAAGGGTTATAAATTTCGACAAAATCCTTATTCCCCTCAATCTGAACTTCGGTGATTAAAACCCTTGGCACCGCTTCGCTCTCTTGATTTTGACCCCCTCCGCCTCCGCTATTTTGACTGGCCGAAGACTCTTGAGCCGCAAATAAGGTATAAATCATTTTCTGGCCCAAAGAATTTGTCGGCGAAGGCCTATCACTAAGAATAAAATCCTGCGAATTATTGTTTGTATCTCTAAAAGCACTATTAATTTCTCTTCTCTCCAAGCTTTTTCCGGTTTTAAGCCCGCCGTCTATCACCAGGCCTTGGGTTTCCACGGCGGAGACAGGCGGATTCTCTCCGGTCTTCGCCCAAGCCACTCTGTCTAAAACGCTTTCATCTTCTCGCTTAATTATCGCGCCGCTGGTACTGGTTAATTGACTGCTAAAACTTGCGTCTGGCGTCATTTTCTGACCGTTTATCACGAGTTCTCCACCAGCCAAAAGAAAATACCCTTTTGCCGGAATAATTTTTCTCAACCAGATAATCTCTTTTTCGCTTCTTTTGTTGCTGGAACTGACTAAGTCCAGATAAAAATTGGAATCGCTTAAGGAAACCGGGTATTCGTTAGGATTATAAAGTTCAATAAATTCATTTCCAGCGCTATCCAAGCCAGCGCAGACCTCGCTGATAAGGATATTTTCCAGCGGCCTTGCTTCTTCGTCTATTAATTCTTGTCCCTCTTCTTCGCTTGTCTCTCCTAAAACTTTTGCTCCTGTAGAACTGTTTATAAATTCGCTGGTTTCTTGGGAAAGTAAGGCGATTTTTTGAGTAATTTCGTTTATTTGTCTTTCAATTTCGCTCAGACTTGATGAATTTTGAGCCAGCGAACTGGAAATTGGTTTTTCTTTGGCTGATTCATCAGATTTTTGTTCTTTTGTCGGCTCCTCAACCAAAGCCTCTTCCTCTTCTTGCCCTCCTCCTTCGGAAGGACTTTCCTCCAATTCTTCTTTAGGCGGAGTAATAAGGGAGCCCGACAGAAAATCTGGATCAAAAATATTTATTTCTTCTTTCTCCCCGGCTTTCTTGCCTAGATTTCTAAGAACACTTAGGATTTTTTCGAGCGAATCAAACCTTTCTTTTAGATCCTGTTTTATCTTCTCGATAAAAGAAGGTTCTGGAAAATTAAGATCTGGCACTTTTTCCGGAAATTCAGTCTTTATCTCCGGATCTTTTAACCAATGATAGTAACCAGAATCTTTCTTTTCGATAATGCCCTTAAGGCGCAAGACAAAAGGCGGAAGATCCTTATCTTCTTCGCCAAACCAAAAGTTGTTGAAAATAATACTCCAAGGGTTTCCTTCCGAAAGCGGCGCTTTAAGGGATCGAGCTGAATAAATTTCCATTCCTGCCTCGAATTGCTTCGCGTCAAGCGGCCGCAAGGTAATGATATAGGGCAAAAAAGTGTCAACTCTTTTCTTTTCGCAGGTCGTGTAAGACAAAGAAAGGTTGCCCGTCCCCACCTTGATTTCTTTTTGAAACAACCAATTCAAAGCATATTCTTTCGCCTTTTCTACGGTTAATTTTTCAAACTCTCCTATAAGCTGCGAAGCTTTTTCTGGGCTATAAATAAAAACAGCTACTTTATAAATAGCTGTTAAAAGGATTTTTCCCGCTTCAAGCGGCAGATCGACAAAGATGTAAATAAGAATTTTTTCCCGAACCGCCTTGCGCGCAAGAACCATAATCGCCTCTTCTGTTGCCACGTCCCGGCTGGAAGTTATCAGATCCATCCAGCCAATCGTGAATTTCTCCAATAAGCTGTTAATAAAAGCTTGGATTTCCTGCCGGGATAAAGACAAATAATTTCCTATCTCTTCAGGACTGATATTTGCGGCCTTGCTTGCGCCCCAAAAGATTGATAATCCAAAAAAGAAGATCAACAAAAAAACAAAAAGCTTTTTTTCAAGCATATTTTACCCTCCTTGTTTTTAAAACTGCTGAAGCTACTTTATCTCTACTCCTTCTAAAAATCCATCAAATGCCTGGCCGCAAAAATCTTTCTCTTCTAAATTAGCGCTGACGCTTAAATAATAAAGTTGACTGCCTAAGATTTTTCTTATTGGAATATGGACTCCGATCCCCGTCAAGTTAAGAGAAGGAATGGCCGCGATATTTTTTAACCCCTTTTTCCCGCTCACCTCCAAAAGCTCATATTCTTCAGGCCCCCATTCTTGGTGAAGATATCTTAATCTTTTTTCTATTGCTTCGACGCTAGTCTTAATATCCATTATTTCCACAATAATTTCGCAACCCTTTTCAATTTTCCCCTCTTTGGCGCTTCCTTTTGCCTCCGGACTATAAAGAACGAGATAATCGCTGTAAGATGGCCTTTCCAATCTCCAGCCATCAGGCACTTTAAACTTTAAACCTGCTTTTCTGTTATCTATTATTTTTCCTTCCGCTGTTTCTTTTAGAATATAATCTTCCTGCTGGCTATACCCGGCTTCCTCCCATTTTTCTGGCGGAGTTTCGTAAAAAAGCCAATAATAAAAAAATCCTCCGGCCACCGAGAGAAAAAATATAGCCAGAGGAACAAGAATCTTTTTATTGGTTCTAACTTTGCCTAGTTTAGCTCTAAATTCTCCAGTAGATTCTTTAGCCCTAGATTCTTCAGTAGGTTCTCCACCATAAAAAAGTTTCTTTTGAGAGAAAAACTTTTTTAGGTCAATTTTCATTTGCCCATCTTACCTTTTTCCTCCTTAACTCGTCAAATCCTCTCCCTGTGGAAAACTGTTTAATATCGTAAGTTAAACAAAATTTTAGCTTTATTTTCAAAAAACGTGGTGTTTAACTTACGATATTAAACAAAATTAAACGAAATAAATTATTCCAGAAATAGCGGCTCGGAAGCATTAATTTTCCGCTCTGCTAGAAAGCCTTTGATGAAGTTAAGATAATCCTGATTTTTCTGCTCTGCTTCAGGCCAATATTTCTCCCTGATCTCCAGAGGCGCTAAAATCTTCGCCGCTCTTTTCCTTATCCTGTCCGGAAAGCTGGAAAATTCATAATTCTCCAAAAAATCCAAAGCTTGTTCCGGATTTTCTAATCCTCCTTCTCGCCAGCCAGGTTGAAAAACATCTAAAGGATTAATGACGCCGATATAGCGGCTGACGGCATCCGATTGAAAATCGGTTTCGATTAAGACGCATTTATATCGACTCTCAAATAAGGTTCCTCTTCTTTTATTTTTCAAATTAAAATGTTTAGCAAAACCAATATTTAGTTTTCGCATAAAGATGGGAATGCCATTCTGGCTGTTCGCTAAAACATAAAGGTGGTAATGATTTACCACCAAAGCAAAATCGAGAATGTGCACAAGGGGAGCTTGTCCTTTAATTAAAAGATCTGATGGAATCTCATGGCCTCTTAAGAGATCCATCGCCGCCTTGTTAATGTCCTTGCGGCGTAAATTATAAGCGGGACTTCCCGTATTGGCAGCATAAATCTGGAAAATAAATCTGCAGCAGTCATCTCTGTCTGCAAAAATCTTTTTTCCATCAACGGCGCGAGAAATAATATGAACAGGCTGACCTTCCTCAAAGATTCTCTGAGGATTAAACATGTTTTTTATTTAATACTTACTTAATCATATATCTAATCTGTTTAACTTACGATATTAAACACTCAAAACTGTGGATAACCTGTGGAAAACTGTTTAATATCGCAGATTAAACATCATTGAGCAGCTTACAGATAAAAATAAAAGTCCCCCTTGTGAGCAAGGGGGACCTCGATGACCTACCACTTCTTCGCAAGCTTTTTGCCCTCGCTTGCGGCAAATCGGCCTAAGGCAAAAAGGCCGAAGACGATCAACGCTGCCGGCCAAAACAACAAGACCAGCAGAAACAATGCGCGCCTGTCAGGTTCCTTTTCCTGGTGCAGGCGAGCCACAAAAAACCCCGCCGAAAAAAAGCCAAAGAAGAAATAGAAAAGGAACACGCACGCCCACAAAGCCACTACCGCTTCCATGCCGACCTCCTTTGGCGCCTAAGCGCCGGAATCCAATCCAAACTAAACATATTATATCACATCTTCGTTAGAAAGTAAAGACAATTGGCGAAGCGTAATTATTAGAAAGAAACCCCTGCCCGCTTAATAGCGGACAGGGCTTTCTTAGTTTTTATCTTTTACTTTTCTCCCTGTTCTTCTGTTTTCTCTACTCTACTGCGAAAAGGCGAAGTTTTGGATTTTAGTAATAGGAATAGTCATTAATTCATTGTCAAAACCCAGCATATTAAGGCCGAGAACATTAGCATCTATATCAAAAAGCGTACTGCCTCGAAAATTCTCTTTTTCTGAAAGATTGGTATTGATAAAATTCTCATTAAAATATCTGATGATTCCTTCGTCGGCCGCTCTCTCTGGCTTGGCTGTGGAAAAAATCGCGCCAACCAGAAAAACTCTCTCTCCTTTTTTTATTTTCTCCAAATCAGCGAAAGCGCCAGTCGCAAGATTATTCCCTTCAACTTTAAGAAGAACAAGATTCTCCTTGAGGTCTCTTTTCTTTATCTCGGCCAAAACTTTTTTCCCTTCCAGCCAGACAGAAACTGCTGCTCCTTTTGGCGCCAGATCAGCCAAAGTAACAATTAAACCATCAGACGTAAGAATCAGGCCCGCTCCTTGAAGAATTTTTCCGTCTGCTGTCTTGGCTTCAAGAGGAACAACTGACTTTTCCACTTTTTCAATGGCGCTCGTAATGGCTTCGTTTTCTTTAATCGTAATTTCCTGCCGGGGATAAAGGGTGACTTGCCTTTTCGTATAGTCTTCGACAAACCAAAGCTTACTGAAGCGCGGATTTTCCGCGAAATAGGGGAGACAGATTGTCTGCCAAAGCATGCCTCCAAAAAGGCCAATGAATAAAAAAAGGAGGAATTTAAGCAGACGTTTAAGCATAAAATGGTTTATTTGGCAGCTTTTTTAATAACGATTTTAGCCCTTGAGGCCTTGACTGAAACTTTATCCCCTTCCTCAATTTCTCCTTTGACCATCAAAAGAGCCAAAGGATCAAGCACCATTTTCTGTATCACTCTTCTTAAGGGCCGGGCGCCGAGGGAAAGATCAAAACCTTTCTCCGCCAAAAGATCTTTGGCTTCATCGTCAAATTTTATCCCAATGTTTTTTTTGTCTAATCTTACCGCCACTTTGTAAATTTCCAATTCCACGATCTCTCTAATTTCTTTCTTACCTAAATAATCAAAGATAATAATCTCGTCAATTCTATTCAAAAATTCCGGCCGAAATTTCTCGCGCAAAGCCTCTCTGACCTTATCCTTGAGGTCAGTCTCTTGTTTTTCATCTCCGCCTTTAAAGCCAATCTCGGCAATTTTGCCAATGTATTCAGAGCCGACGTTAGAAGTCATAACCACAATCGCATTTTTAAAAGAAGCAGTCCTGCCTTTGGCATCAGTCAATCTCCCGTCTTCTAGAATTTGAAGAAGAATGTTGAAAACTTCAGGGTGGGCTTTTTCAATTTCGTCGAAAAGAATCACGGAATAGGGTCTTCTTCTGATTTTTTCCGTCAGCTGGCCGCCTTCCTCGTAGCCGATATAGCCGGGCGGGGAACCAATCATTTTGGAAACCGTATGCTTTTCCATATATTCTGACATATCCACTCTAATCAAGGCGTTTTGGTCGTTAAAAAGGAACTCGGCCAGAGCTTTGGCCGTCTCGGTTTTACCCACGCCAGTCGGCCCCAAAAACATAAAAGAGCCGAGCGGCCTGTTTTCCTCGGCAATGCCGACGCGGCTGCGCCTAATAGCGCTGGCGATAGCAACAATCGCCTCTTCTTGACCAATGATTCTTTTTCTCAAGCTTTGTTCTATCTTTTCCAGCTTTTTCGCCTCAACCTCCATCAATCTCATCGCCGGAATACCGGTCCAGCGGGAAACAACTTGAGCCATATCTTCCGGCCCCACTTCTTCTTTAAGCACCGGGTGGTCGTTTTGAACTTGGTTCAGTTTCTTTTCCGTTTTCTTAATCTGCTCTAAGGCTTCAGGAATCTTTCCATACTTAATTTTTGCCGCTTTTTCCAAATCAGATTCGCGCTGGGATCTTTCCCCCTCGAAACTTAGTTCTTCCACTTCTTTCTTTAGGCCTTTAATTTTCTGAATCAGCTCTTTCTCTGTTTTCCATCTCATGGCCAATTCTTTTTGTTTTTCTTTCAATTCGGATAATTGCCGCGAAATCTTCATTAATTTTTCCTTGCTGCCCTTTTTCGCCTTAATCGCCTCTTTCTCAATGCTTAGCCTTTGAATCTGGCTCGTTAAATCCTCAAGCTCTTTTGGCTCCGATTCCATTTCCAGGCGTAAACCAGAAGCGGCTTCGTCCATCAAATCTACTGCCTTGTCCGGCATAAAGCGATCGGTAATATACCTGGCGGCCAGCTCGGCTGCCGCCACCAGCGCCTGATCAGTAATTTTGATGCCGTGATGAAGTTCATATTTTTCTCTTAATCCTTTTAGGATGGCGATCGTTTCTTCGATCGAAGGTTCAGAGACAAAAATAGGCTGAAACCTCCGTTCCAAAGCTGGATCTTTTTCAATATATTTTTGATATTCCTGTAAAGTGGTAGCGCCAATCGCCTTTAATTCACCTCTCGCTAAAGCAGGTTTTAAAAGATTAGAAGCATCAATCGCGCCTTCGGCCGCACCCGCGCCCACCAAAGTATGAAGCTCATCAATGAATAAAATGTATTTTCCGCCGGCGACTTTGATTTCCTTAATCATTGCCTTAATCCGGCTTTCAAATTCTCCGCGGTATCTTGTACCCGCAATTAAAGATCCTAAATCAAGAGAAATAATTTCTTTGTTCTGCAAGCTCTCGGGCACATCTACCCTGATAATTCTCTGCGCCAGACCTTCAACAATGGCGGTTTTGCCTACGCCCGCGCTGCCAAGGAGAACCGGATTGTTTTTTCTTCGGCGGGAAAGAACTTGCATCAATCTTCTGATTTCCGCTTCCCGGCCAACGACCGGATCAAGCTTGCCCCGCCGCGCCATTTGCGTCAGATTGATGGCGTATTTGCGAATAACCTGATATTTTGTTTCTGGAGTCGGGTCAGTAATCCTTTTGCCGCCGCGTAAATCCTTAAAAATCTTCATGGCGGTTTCATAATCAAGCTTTAGCTTCTCGCCGTTTAAGGCAAGAGGTTTAGCGTTTTCCAGAATTTCTTTCGTTTTCACCTGCGCTCCTAAAAGACCAAGAAAAAGATGTTCAACCGAAACAAAATCATCGCCCATATCCATGGCTTCGCGCTGAGCCCATTCCAAAACCTTGGCCATTTCTTGAGTCAAGTAAAAATTGCCGATGGCCTGCGGCGCATAGATGGCAGGAATGTTGTTGATTTCTTTCTTGGCCTTTTCCTTTAAATCATCAACATCAACTCCTATCCTTCCCAAAAGGGCCAAAACAATGCTTTCTTCCTGGGAAAGCAAGGCATAAAGCAAATGAAGGACATCAATTTGTTGCTGTCCTCTTTTTTCCGCGAGTAATTGCGCCTTTTTTAAGGCGGCTTGCGCTTTAAAAGTAAAATTTCCTCCGTTCACACTTCGACTCATCCTCGCTTAGCTTCGGATTCGCTCAGTGCAGGTACTTTAAAACCTTGATGAGTCGAAACGTCCTCTGGCCTATCGAAGGATGGTTTATTTGGTTTAACTGCCTTATTTCTATCACAAAAAGCAGGGAAAAACAACTTTTTTTCTTTTTGCTCTTGACAAAAAAGAAAAAACCCGTAACCTTAAAAATAGGAGTGTCTTCTTTTCCTCCTTGTATGTGCCATCGGGGGCCGACGCTAGCCGAGACGTTGGCCCCCCACATCGCACCTTTTCCCTTCCCTCTCCTGCTCTTCGGGGGCTGACGTCTGCCGGGACGTTGGCCCCCCACATCGCACTTTGAGGTTTGCCGCTAAGGCAAACGTAAAGGCCTTCACCCTCTGTGACGGCCTTTTTCATTTCAGAAAACCTTATTCGCTTCTTTCTCCCAAGGTGATGCTCAAAATTTTTTCTTCAGTTCCGCGTAAAACTTTCAAGGAAACGCTATCTCCCGGATTATACTTAGCGAGTAATCTGACTAAAGGACTTTCCAAATTTACCTTTTCTCCGCCAAACTCCAAAATAATGTCATCCTTTTTCAGCCCGGCTTTTTCCGCGGCTGAATCAGTAAAAACCGCTTCTGCCGTCTCTCTGCCTGTCTGGTCATGGCCAATCCAAGCGCCATAATCAACCTGAAGATTAAAATCTTTCTTTAGGGCTGGGGTGATGAGGGTATAATAGATGCCGAGAAAAGGATAAGAAATCTTGCCGGATTCCCTTACTTGGACAATGTCTTTTTTTGCTTTGTTGATGGGAATGGCAAAACCAACGCTCTGAGCGCTTAATTCCACCGCCGTGTTAATGCCAATCACCTCCCCTTTCAGATTCAGAAGCGGCCCGCCGGAATTGCCTTTATTAATAGCGGCATCAGTCTGAATAATGTCGTCCAGAGCTTCGGAAAAACCGCTGTCGCCAGAAGCGGTAATGCTTCTTCCCAGTCCTGAAACAATGCCCACGGAAACAGAATTTCTGAATTCGCCCAGAACATTGCCGATAGCAATAACGCTCTGGCCAATTTCTAGTCCATCAGAATCTCCCAAAGCCACTACCGGCAATTTTTTTCCTGCTTCAATCTTTAGCACCGCGATATCTTGGACCGGATCTTTGGCCAAAACCTTGGCGGTAAATTTATCGCCTTCATTCGTTAAAACCGTATATTCCGCCTCGGCGTCCAAAACAACATGCTTGTTTGTCAAAATTAAGCCATCTTCGGAAATAATAAAACCCGTTCCGCCGCCGATTTCTTGTTTTTCCGTGCCCTTTTGCCTGACTCCCGGTACTCTTAAGTTCAAATCATTGCCAAAAAACCCTTCAAAAGGATCGTAATAATAGGTTTCCATCACGGGCAAATCTTTAGAAATAATGATACTCACCACCGAAGGAGAGGCTTTTTTCACGGCATTAATGACCGCGTCCTCTTGAGAAGTAATCTGGGAGTCTCGAGGTAAGTTATTTTCTCCGAGGGTAGTCGGAAGATTTCCGTTCCTGTCAGCTGATTGAGGCAGGCGCAGGGTGAATCCGGGCAAACGAATTTCCTTGCCCGAAAAAAGATAACCCACAGTCAAGGCGCCGCCAACAAAGCCGGAAAAAACAGCCAGAAAAAACCCTAAGGTTAAAACCACGGCATAAAGATTTTTTGGCTTTGCTTTTAAGCTAATTTTTTTGCCCAGTTCAGAGAAAGAGAAATTTGATTTTTCTAATTTAGGAAGTTCGTAAAGCATGTTTTTAAAGCAAACAATCCCCGCTCTACACGAAGATTTTGCTAATTTAACTATTAAGTTCTTATATTATAATCAAGCAAGTAAAATTGGTCAAGATTGTAGGAAACATTTGTAAAGAGGAATTAGAAATTGCAGGTTTTAGATTAGAAAACAATACAAGATGTCGTAACCAGGTTACGAGCCATGCCGTAACCTGGTTACGACATGACTGGATTATTAAAAAAAGCTTTTTGAGAACTCTTGCCTTCTTTAAGTGGGTATTACTTAGTAACACCCATATTAAATCGTACAAAGTGAGATCACTTGCCGAATAATTGTCTTGCCTCCTCCCACATCCGAGGGTCATTTTGTTTTTCCTTGAGCCAAAAAAACCATTCGCTTCCCCAGAGATAGAATTCATCAAAGCCAGTTCTTTTGGCAAAATTAACAATCTTCTTGAATCTTAAAGGATTCATTGTTTTTTCCTGTTCCACCAAAGGTAAATCATAAAGCAAAACTCTGCCCCAAGGTTCGGCTTGAAGCTCTACGCAAATGACCTTCTTGTGAAAAACTTTTTCAATCAGTTTTGCTTTCCAATAATAGGAATTAGCGGGGAAAAAATAGGTCATATATCTTTTGGCCGGCGCGGACCAAACTTTTCTGTAAAGCGTTGTCCCGACGATATCGCCGAGCTTGGCAGCTCTAAACCAAAAAGACCATTCGCCAGAGTCAGAAATTAAAACCGGGCGCGATTTTTTGTCCAAGAGTTTAATTAAGGCAACTTCTTTTCTCACAAAACTTTCATCCTGCCAGGGACATTCGCCAAAAGGAAAAAACGGCTCGTTTTCCGCTTGCCAGGCCCAGATTGAACTTGAATCGCGATAACGCAAGACAATTTTCTCTAGCAGAATGAGGGCTTCCTCTTGTTGTTTTTCTTGGGAAAAATCTTTGGCCCAAAGGGGAATGTGGCATTCTGGCCAACGCGGTGTTTTGACGCCAACAACCAAAAGAATATTGGCTTCTCTTTTTTCGGCTTCGTTAATTTGCCAATCTAAATCAGCAAAATTATATTTCCCTTTTTCCGACTCCAACTCGTCCCAATAAGTGATGAGTTTTATTCTTTTAACTCCTAAATCGTCAAGCAAAGCAAGATAATTTTCTTTCCAGTCCACTCCCAAGAGCGTGGCCTGTTTGGCAGAAAAATTTACCCCCCATTTAATTTTCTCGGCCTGGGGAACGGGAAAAAGAAAAAGAAAAAAGAGAAGAACGAGAAAAAGGCCGAGAACAAGCCAAGCCAGCTTGGGAATTTTTTTAAACTTCAATTTTTTAAGTTTTAGGAAAGCCATTTTTAAAGAAGGGCAAGCAACGAAAGGCCAGCGCTGATTAATAAAATACCGAGAATCTTTTGTCTCAAACTTAAAGTCGTTGTTTCTTCCCTAAGAAGCTTGGGAAATCTGCGGGAAATAAGAAAAATAAAAAACAAAAGAAAAACATAGCGCACGCCTTCCAAAGCATTAATCAAAGGAATTTGGTTTATTTTTGCCAAGGCCACAGAATAATTCTGAAGGATGAAAGCTCCGCCGCCAGTAATTTGACCGAGAAAGAAAGGAAGAATGACCTCCTTTTTCTTTTTCAACCGAAAATCAAAAACAGTCTGCCGCACCTCACTAGAGACAAGAAAAGAAAGTCCTATTAAGGCTCCGCCAACCCTCATCAGGACGAAACCAGAAAGAAAATCTTGATGAAGATAAACAACTTTTGTCAGAAAAAAACCTAGGCCAAAACTAATGGCAGTTAAAGTAGAAAGGCCAAAATTTTGGAAAAAATCAGATTTTTTCTTCAGGGTAATGACGATGCTCCCAGCCATTAAAAGAAAAAGTGCAAGAAAGTAGAAAAAATCAACCCTCATTTCTCTCGGAAAAAAAAGAAGAGAAATAAAAAAAGTACAAATGGGCAGAATGCCGCCAATTGCCGGCACCGTCCGGGAAACTTCATTTTTCGTAATGGTCAGATAGAGAAAATAAGTGGCGATGTTCCAGACAACGCCGGCACTAAGAGCGAGGACCAGTTGAGAAAAATCAGGCAAGACAAAGCCAAAAGGAAGAAGGATTAAAAAGACAATGCCGCCACTGCCAACAAGAAAAGAATAAACCTTAGGACTAAGCCGCGAACCGCGTAAAAGATAACTGTCAATTAAAGAACCGGCAGCAAAAAGAAAGTAGGCAAGAAGGGCCAGGATTAACCACGTCATTTTATTCTTTGATAATTAAACTGTTATTTTCGCAGATCTGGGCGTAGAAAAGGGCTGAAGCCCTGATTTTTCTTTCGAGCGTTTTGTAATTAATCTCTATTAAGCCAAATCTGGGGTTAAAACCATCAGCCCACTCAAAATTATCCAGTAAAGACCAATGAAAATAGCCCTTAACGTCTACTCCTTCGCTTATGGCTTGGTGAATCCAAAACAAATGCTTTTCCATAAAATCTTTTCTTAATTTATCTTCTTTATCAGCCAATCCATTCTCGGTAATATAAATCGGCAGATTATATTTGCTTAAATCTTTTAAAACATAATAAATGCCCTGGGGATAAATCTCCCAGCCCAGATCAGAGATTATTTTATTTTCGTTTTTCTGATAAAAAGGGAATTGGATTTTGCGATGAAAATAGTAATTTAAACCGATAAAATCCAAATGGCGCCGGACTTTCCTAAGAATAAAATAGATAAAATAACGAGACAGAGAAACTGAAAGTTTGTCCAAAAAATTATCAGAAAATGGCTCGATAAAAGCAATATTTTCCACTATCCCGACAAGAACATTTGTTTTCGTCCGATGAAAAATTTCATAGACTTTCTGGTGAGCCAAGATCTGGTTTTTGATCACTGATAAAAAAAGGACTGGGTTTCTTTTCTGCGGTGGCCACCTGGCTTCGAGATAAGAAAGAGAAGCATAAATTGCCGGTTCATTAATCGTTACCCAATAATCAACTAAATCTTTGTATTCTTTAAAAACCCTTTCGCTGAAGCGGGAAAAATAGAAAACCACTTTCCTGTTTGCCCAGCCGCCTAGCTTTGCCAGCCATAAAGGATTAGAAAAATGATGAAGCGTTACCATTACTCTGATTCCTCGCAGACGAAGCGCCTGAAGATATTGGCGATAATGTTCAATCTCTTTTTCATCAAACTTTCCCTCTTCCGGCTCAAGCCGCGACCACTCCAGAGAAAAACGATAAGCATTTTGTTTAAGCTTTTGCAGTATCTCAAAATCCTCTTTGTAGCGATGGTAATGATCGCAAGCCAAATCAGCGGGAAATTTTTCCGACCAATCAGAATTTTCTAGGCCGCCCTCAACCTGATAAGCTGAAGTGGCTGACCCCCATAAAAATCCTTGAGGAAATTCCAATTTTCTTTCCATAGTTTTATTATAGCAAAAGCCAAGAAACTCTGTTTGTTGAAAACTAAACACAGCCCCGTTCAGTCCCCGATATTGAACAAACTTATTGAAAAATTTGACTTTTTCTTTTTTTGGTGTTATATTTGTTTATTCTAAATGTAAATCGGATCCATATCTCACAAGCTCTTTGAAAGGAGATAAGATGAATATTGGAAAGGCCAAGGAGCTAGCTCCAACAATCGTCTGCATCACCGCTGTGGTAATTACATCCCTAATGACAGGAATAAGGGTTTACCACTGCTGGGGGATCAATGCCACAATTAACGTGGCGATTCTTCTGGCAATAGGAGTGATATCTGCTGTTTCGTGGGGCATGGTGCTTAGCCGGCGAAACGTCAGATACTGGGCGATAGCCGCTTGCGCTGGCCTCGTAGCCGGTATCGCTATCGCAAGATTTTACCCCAAAATAGCAGATGCAATCTTCCTGTCCTACTGCTTTTCCTCGGTTACCTTGATTCTTCTCCTCGTTACCTCCACAGTAAAGGAAGAATTGAAAGAATCTGGGTAGCCATCTCAAACCCCCTGGCTCTTTGAAAGGAGAGAAAGGTGACCCAAGAAAAGAAGAAGAAAAAGGGGATGAGCCTGCGTATGCGCGCAGTCCTATTCGGCATCGTAATGGCCTCGGGAGGAATCTTTATCTCCATCCTAGTCGACTGCGCAGCGCTGGCAACAGCGAGGTTGTCCGGCGGCGGAACAGATGGGGAGTGGTTCACGGCCCTAGGAATCTCTGCGGTCCTAATGATCACGTGTCCGCTATGGATCCTAGTCTTCTGCCAACTGAACAGACTAGAACCATAACCCTCCCCGATCAGAAAGGAGAAAAATGAACACCAAAAAGACCTGCCCCTGGCAGGTCTTTTTATATTTTATGCCTGTGGAAAACTGTTTAACTTACGATATTAAACACCTAAAACTGTGGATAACCTGTGGAAAAATGTTTAATATCGTAAGTTAAACAAAAAAAGGGGTTAAAGATCACAGGTTAAACGCCTAAAGTAAATAGTTGGATTTAATAATTTAAGAATTTTGTTTGCTGTTTCTTACGGAGAAAGTAAATGAGAATTGCCAGAAAAAGATAAAGAAGAAAAATAAACGAACTGGAAATTCTGATTCTTTGGCTGGCAAAAGGTAAAAGAGAGAAAAAATCAATAACCTTTATCACCAGTTGCAGTAAAAGCTGGGCAGGCAGAGAAATAATCTGTCCCAGAGTCAAAGAAACCATGCCCAAAAGAGAAAAAAGAAAACCAAAAATGGTGAGAAAAGGAATGGCTGGCAGAATTAAGATATTGGCGAGAGGCGAAACAAAAGAAAACTGGCCAAAGCTGAAAAGTAAAAGCGGGAAAACAAGAACTTGAGCCGCCAAAGTAGAAGCAAGGTTTTTTCTTAGGTCTAAAAAGTTGGGTAATTTCTGGAAAATCAGAGAGAAAAATTGATTAAAATAAATCAAGCCAAAAACCGCGAGAAAAGAAAGCTGAAAACCAATATCAGAAATTGAAAATGGATTAAAAAACAACATTACAGTCAAAGCGATAATAATCAACCTTTCCGGATCAGCTACCCGGCCGCAAAATTGGCAAAACAAAATCAAAACCGCCAAAATTCCCGCCCTTAAAGCCGATGCAGGCGCCCCAATCATAAGAATATAAGCAAAGATAAGGGCTAAAGAAAACCACAAGGCCTTTTGACGCCAAAAACCCAAAAAAAGAAGAAAATCTAAAAGCAAGCCAGTCAAAATCGTGATGTTTGCTCCGGAAACTGCGGCAATATGCCTCGTGCCGGTAATATTGAGTTTTTCTTTCCAGGATTGAGAAACATTTTGCTCCTCACCAAAAAGAAGCGCCTCAAAAAGACCGGCTTGAGAAAAAGGGACTACTTTTCCCAAGCTTTCTTTTAGTTTTTCTTTAAAACTGATTAAGGCAAAACGCCAAGGGCTGGCAGTCTTGCTTTTTGTCACTTCAATTTCAGGGTAATTCATTAAAAAATAAATTCCCTGTCTCTCCAGATAAGCCTGATAATCAAATCCTTCCTGCTTTTCCGGCTGGCGCAGAACGCCTTTAATTTTCAACTGGTCTCCGTATTTTATCTTTGGAAAGAGTCCGGAGAAAACCAAGACGTCTGCCTCAAGACTAAACAGTCTCACCCTTGCTTTTATTCTGGTTAAACCTCTCTCCGGGTCGTCAACGACTTGGCCAAAAGAAGAAATTTCTTGATTAGCAAAAGATTCGAGTTCGGGTCTCGCTATTTTCTTTGCGGCCAATTCGGCGCGAAAGAACCCCAGAGCGAAAGCAAAAGAACAAAGCGCCAGAATTTTTATTCCTTTTTTCTTAAGAAAAAAGGAGGCAGCCAAAAGACAAATAGCAAAAAAGAAAAAAATCGCGCTTTGGGCGCGACCGGATATTAAAAAGTGAAAAAATATTCCTCCGCTAAAAGAAAGACAAAGAAAAAGAAAAATTCGGGAAATTCCAATTAAAGATTTCTTCACTCGCCTCGCAGTTCGCAGGTTTCAAAAAACGGCTGGATAAGCCTTAGGGTTTCCACCAAATATTCTCTTTCGTAAGGATGTTTCATTTTGAACTCCGGCTTGATGGTTTTAGTTGGCCGGAAATCCTGTAAAAAATATCTTTTGGCTGGAGAAATCCATTTTACGATTTCAAAAATATCATTTCTGGTCAAAAGCCCGGGGACAAAGGTTGTCCTAAACTCATATTCTATTTCCCCGCCTTTTAAAAAATCAATACTCTCTTGGATGTTAGCCAAGATGCTTTCTTCCCAAAATTCCTGACCATCATGGCCAGAGGCTCTTATCTTTTCGTCCAAACCTATCAGCTTGAGATATTTCTCCCGCGGCGCTTTTACGTCCATAGCGACATAGTCAAGCAATCGATTCTTTGCTAATTCCTTGAGCATTTCCGGATTAGAACCATTGGTATCAAGTTTTAAATCATAGTCCATTTTTTTTATCTTCCGGCAAAAATCAGCCAGTTCTGGATTAAGCGTTGGCTCGCCGCCAGACAAAACCACGCCTTCCAACCCGCCTTTTCTTTGCTTAAGAAAAGCGAAAAAATCCTTTTCTTCAACTTTTTTTAAGTTGTCTTTGCCAGGCAAGACCAATTCCGGATTATGACACCAGGGACAGCGAAAAGGACAACCGACAAAAAAGACAGCGCAAGCCAGCTTGCCTGGATAATCAATCAGGGTTAATTTTTGCAGGCCGCCAATTTTCATCATAGGATTCAATTATTTTATTTTACTCTATTTTCGCGTTAAAAACTTTTCTTTCCTTATACTCCTGCATTTTTCCATCATTCCATTGGGTCACGGGACGCAGGTAACCGACAATTCGAGAATAAACTTCGCAGGGCTGTTTAATGGCGCACTGGGGACAATAAAAATGTTCACCCGACAAATAACCATGCGTCGGACAAATAGAAAAAGTCGGAGTCAGGCTGATATAAGGCAATTTAAATTTCTCAAAAGTTACTCTCACTAATTTTTTTGCTTGCTCGATATCATTGATCTTTTCTCCAAGAAAAATATGGAAAACTGTGCCGCCAGTATATTTTGCCTGAAGCTCATCTTGTAATTCCAAAGACTGAAAAATATCATCAGTGTAATTCACCGGCAGTTGGCTGGAGTTAGTGTAGTATGGCGTCTTTGAGTTGCCAGCGGCAATAATATTAGGATAGCGTTCCCTGTCTTCCAAAGCCAAACGAAAGCTTGTCCCTTCGGCCGGAGTCGCTTCCAGATTATAGAGGTGGCCGGTTTCTTCCTGATATTTCACCAGTTTTTCTCTCATAAAATCTAAAACTTCTAAGGCAAATTCTCTTCCTTCTTTACTCCCAATATCTTTCTTCATAAAATTCAAAGCAGCTTCATTCATGCCAATAAGACCAATAGTGGCAAAATGATTAGCCCAATACTGATTTCTCATCTTCTTAATGCCAGTCAACCAAAATTTGGAATAAGGATAAAGTCCTTTTTCAGTGAAATTCTCCACTGTTTTTCTCTTAATTTCCAAACTTTCCTTGGCTAAATCCATAATTCTCGCCAAGCGTTCAAAAAATTCTTCTTTTTTCTTGCTTAAGTAACCAATTCTCGGCAAGTTTATGGTGACGACGCCAATAGAGCCCGTCAAAGAACCAGAACCAAACAAACCGCCACCGCCGCGATTATAAAGCTCGCTTAGGTTGAGGCGCAAACGACAGCACATGCTTCTTGCATCCTCTGGCTTCATTTCCGAGTTGATATAATTGCCAAAATAGTTAATACCGTATTTTGCTGTCGCCTCCCACATCGGCTCGAGCGCTTTTTTCTCCCAAGGAAAATCTTTAGTAATGTTGATGGTCGGAATAGGAAAAGTAAAAACCCTGCCTTGGGCATCGCCCTCAAGCATCACCTCGTAAAAAGCTTTGTTAACCATATCCATCTCTTCCTGGAATTCCTTGTAAGTTTCCGCCTGGGGTTTGCCGCCGATAATCACGGGCTGCTTGGCAAAAACCGGCGAGGGACTGATGTCAAGCGAAATATTTTCGAATGGAGTTTGAAAGCCAACCCGAGTTGGGACGTTTGCGTTATATAAAAACTCCTGCATCGCCTGCTTGACTTCCGGATAAGAAAGCTGATCGTATCTCACAAAAGGCGCAAGCAAAGTATCAAAATTAGAAAAAGCCACGGCGCCGGCAATCTCGCCTTGGACCGTGTAAAGAAAATTAACAATCTGGCCTAGGGCAGAACGAAGATGCTTTGGCGGCCGAGACTGTACCTTTCCCGAGACGCCGCCGAAACCTTTGACCAACAAATCATAAAGGTCCCAACCGCAACAATAAGCGCCAAGACTCTGAAGATTGTGAATATGGAAGTCGCCTTCGGAATCAGCTTTCCTGATTTCGGGCGGATAAATTTTTTCCAGCCAATATTTCTTAATGAGGTAAGAAGCAATGTGATTGTTTAATCCCTGGAGAGAATATGCCATATTGGCATTCTCTTTGACTTCCCAATTAAGCTCATCAATATACTGGTCTACCTTACCAAGGGTATCTTTTTTAAGCGCTTCTATTTCACGGACGCTTCTTCTTTGTTCGCGATAAAGGATGTAGGACTTAGCAACTTCAAAAAGATTGCTGCCCACCAAAACCTCCTCAACCACATCTTGAATTTGTTCAACGTGAGGAATCTGATCTACTCGGAATCTCCGACTTAAGGTTCGGGCCACTTTTTCCGCTAGCTTTTCCGCCTTTTTCCTTCCTCCTTGTTCAGTCGCTTCAAGCGCTTTTAAAATTGCTTCCGTAATTTTCTCTTGGTCAAAGGAAACAACTTCGCCTGTCCTTTTTTGCACTCTGCTGATTTTTACCATAGAGAAATAAAATGCTTAAAATAGAGACAATTATGATTACATTCTATGCTAGCTAAAAGAGGCCGTCAACTAGCCTCTTTTAGCCAAAAACTGTGGATAACTTTTTTAAAAACCTGTCGCGATGATAGTTACTTTTATCTCGCCTTTTTTCAATTTTTCGTCTTGAATAGCGCCAAAAATTACTTTTGTTTCTGAGCCAACATTTTTGGTAATGACTTTTGCCGCCTCATTAATCTCAAAAAGACTGATATCTTGGTCGCCTAAGACATTAAAAAGAATGCCCCTTGCTTTAGCAATTGAAACATCTAAAAGGGGAGAAGAAAGAGCGGCTTTGGCTGCCTCCGAAGCGCGATTTTCCCCCCTGGCTTGACCCACGCCAAAAAAGGCCGTGCCTGAATTTTCCATCACTGACTTAACATCAGCGAAATTGACGTTTAAAATTCCGGGTAAAGAAATCAAACCAGCGATTCCCTTAACCGCTTGCCGCAATATTTCGTCGCAAACCTCAAATGCTTCTGCTAGAGGAACATCGGGACTCAAACATTTCAAAAGATTATCGTTGGGGATAACAATAAGACTGTCGGTTTTCTCCCGAAGTTTCAGCTTTGCCCTCTTGGCGATTTCCGCCCGAGCTCCGCCTTCAAAGGAGAAAGGAAGGGTGACGACGCCGATAGTCAAAGCGCCTGAACCTTTGGCGATATCTGCCACCACCGGCGAAGCGCCGGAACCAGTGCCTCCGCCCAGGCCGGTTGTAATAAAAATAATGTCTGCCCCTTCAAGCAATGCCTTAATCTCTTCTTTTTGTTCTTCAGCTGCTCTTCGACCAATAATTGGATTCATGCCCGCGCCTAAACCGTGAGTCAAATTTCGGCCGATTCTCAATTTAAAATCAGCGTTCTTTTTTTTTAAATCCTGGCTGTCGGTATTAATGGCAATCAAATCAACCTTGGGAAAACCCAATCTTTTCATGCGCGAAACCGTGTTTGATCCGGAACCGCCCAAGCCAACGACTTTTATTTTGATATCAAAAGCCATAGGAATTTAGGGGACAAAAATTTTAAAAATTTTCTTCAAAAATTGAAGGACAATGTTAAACCAAGATTCTGCTTCTTCGGCCATCATCTCTCTGCCGATAAGGGTAAGCCCTGCCACGCAGGCGAGCTGAAGATCTTTTTGGGCTGGGAAAAACCCTTGGGGAAAGCCAAGCCGCGCCGTCATTTTCAGGCTTTTTCTGGCAAACTCTTTGATATTTGACAGATTAGCTCCTCCGCCGGTAACTACTATTCCCCCAGGCAATTTTGCTGACGACATTTTCTTTAATTCTTTCTGTACTTGTTCAAAAATCTCTTCCACTCTTGCATCAATAATCTGTCCCAATTTTTTCTGCGAGAAAGACAAAAGTTCTCCAGAAACAACCTCTTTGATTTTTATTTTTTTCGCCCCTCGTAAAAAACAGGCTCCAAACTGAAGTTTTATTTTTTCCGCTGTCTCTACGTCTGTTTCGAGACCCGTAGCGATATCTTTTGTAATATGAAAAGAGCCAATAGGAACAACACCGACCGAAAGAAGCACGCCTTCTTTAAAAACACAAAAGCTGGTTGTCCCAGCCCCGATGTCTAAAAGCAAAACTCCTAATTCTTTTTCTTGAGCAGTCAAAACTGATTTTGCGCTTGCTAAAGGATTGGGAGTAATGTGGCCAATCTGGACACCCGCGTCTAAAACTGCCTTGGTCAAATTTTTAAAATAAGGGGTAAAGCATCCTAAAACCAAAATCTCTGCCTCTAGCCTCACTCCCTCCATCCCCACTGCCTGCCTAATATCTTTTTCCCCGTCAACAATGAATTCTTTGGGAAAAACATCAAGAATTTCTCTGTTTGGCGGCAGGGAAAAAGTTTGCGCCGCCTCAACTACCCTGTCAATATCTTCTTTGGAAATTTTCTGGTCTGCGCGAGAAACGGCAATAGTCCCCCTTGAAGAGCTAGAAAAAATATGGCCGCCGCCGATATTGACAAAAACCTCTTCAATCTTTTGGCCGCTTTCTTCTTCAGTTTTTCGCAAAACTGAGTTGATTGTCTGAATTGTTTTTTCGATGTCAACCACCACTCCTCTCCTGATACCAAGGCAAGGTTGGGAAACTTGAGACAAAACTTCAAGTTCGTTCCCTTCCTCGCGAGGACAAACAGCCAATGATTTGATGGCGGCACTGCCGATATCTAAGCCCACAATAAGGTTGTTCTTGCGCATAATAACACCCTCTTTGATTTATTTATTATTTGCGAATAGCTTCAAAAAATACTCGTCCTGTTTGCTCTCCATCTCTCTGGCCTCTTTTTCTCCTTTGGCGTGATCATAACCCAAAAGATGAAGAACACCGTGGATCAGACAAACTGTCATTTCTTTTTCAAAAGAAGAATCTAATCTTTTGGCGTTTTTTGCCACCACCCTCGGACAAAGGACAATCTCCCCCAGAATCAAATCATTATTGTCCATTGGCAGGGCTTCCGGCCCGCCAAAAGAAAGAATATCAGTCACTCTATTTTTACCCCGGTACTCTTTATTCAATTTTCTCATTCTTGCTGTCCCGACAAAGGCTATAGACAACTCCACTTCTTTTTTCGCTTTTTCTTCTTTTAAAACCTGCGAAACTACCTCTTTGAAAAAATTCTCATCTATCTTTCTCGCCGTCAAATTATTTAATTCTATCATTTTTGCAGCAATTCTTTGACAATTTTTGCCACTACCCCTCCATCTGCCCTGCCTTTTGCTTCAGCCATGATTTGGGCGATCACCCGGCCCATATCTTTTATCTCTTTAGCGTCCTGATCGCTAATAACCTCTGCGGCTTTTTTCCTAATCTCTTCTTCCGGCCACTCGGCAGGCAAGTATCTTTTCAGAATTTTTAATTCCTTTGTTTCTTTTTCCACTAAATCTTCCCGACCGCCTCTTCCAAAATCTTCAATCGCTTCTTTGATTTTCTTTGTCTCACCGGAAATGACACCAAGGGTTTCTTCATCGGTTAATTTACTCTCATTTTCTAATTCTCTCTCGGTTAAATCCGGTTTAATTTTGGCAATGCCATAACGCTTTTCTTTTTCTTTATTTAAAACAGAAGACAGAAGAGTACGCAAAATCGTTACCTCTTCTTTATTTCCTTGCTTCATCACTGAAACAAGGTCTTGTTGTATTCTCTCCTTCAACATTTTTTTAGAAGCGGTACTCTTCTTCCTCTGCTTCCTGATACTTTTTCCTCATCTCAATCCGGCGCAAAGCTGCTGCTTTCTTTTTGCTGTCGCTTAAAGGGCGATGACGAAACTTGATTCTTTTTGCCCTCTTCAAAATGCCAGTCTGTCTGATAACTCGGGAAAAACGACGCACCAGCTTTCGCGAGGATTCTTTGTCTTTGCGATTAACTTCAAGTGGCATTTCCTTATGACTTTAATTTCTTTTTAATTTCTGAAACAACCTTTTCCATTTTTATACTCTCCTGTGTTTTATTCTCCATATCGCGCAAAATAACTTCATTTTCAATCACTTCTTTTTGCCCTAAAATCAAAACGTATTTTACCCCCAGGCGATTAGCCCTCGCCAACTGGACTCTCAATGAGTCACGGGAAAGATCTTCGGCGGTCAAAATATTCGCCCGACGCAATTCTTCAAACAACTGAAGCGCTTTTCCCTTGGCCGATTCTCCTAATTGAGCAAGAAAAATGTTTGGCTTTTCTTCTTGGGGTAATTTTATCTCCTGTTCTTTCAAAAGACTGATTAACCGTTCCACTCCGGCAGCCCCGCCGCAAGCCGGCGTCGGCACACCTCCCAAAATCTTTACCAAATCATCATAGCGCCCTCCCCCCACTAAAGCAACCTTTCCTTCTTCTTTGTTTTCTTTGTTAAAAAAAATCTCAAAAACAGTCCGATTGTAATAATCAAGCCCCCTGACTAGATAAGGATCAAGGCGATAAGGAATCTCCAAGGCCTCCAAAAGTTCCAAGACTTCTTTTAAATGCGCCCGGCATTTCTTGCATAAAGAATCAAGGATTTGGGGGCTTTCTTTTAAGACTTTCTCGCATTTTTCTTTTTTGCAATCCAAAACGCGCAAAGGATTCGTTTTTAATCTTCTCCGGCAATCACGACAGAGATTTGACTGATAGCTTTTTAAATAACTCTTTAAAGTCTTTATATATCTTCCCCGGCATTTAGGACAGCCGATAGAATTGACGTGCGTCATCAAATTCTTCAATCCAAGTTTCTGAAAAATACTATAAAAAAGCTGAATAATCTCCACGTCAATCACCGGACTCTTGCGGCCCAAAGCTTCAAAATCCACTTGCCAAAACTGGCGAAAACGTCCGGCTTGAGGTTTTTCGTGACGGAAAAAAGTGCCAAAACACCAAAGTTTGACCGGCTTAGGAAGATTAGTCAGGCCGTTCTCAATGTAAGCTCTAGCGATAGAGGCAGTCGCTTCTGGCCTTAGGGCTAAAACTTGCTCACCTTCTCCTTTTAAAAGATACATTTCCTTCTCCACGATATCCGTTCCGGCGCCGACGCCGCGATTAAAGATTTCGGCATCCTCAAAGATGGGCGTCTCTATCCTCTCAAAGCCGTAAAATTGAGCTTGTTTCTGGCAAACTTCAAAAATTCTATCAAAGTATTGAAAATCCTTTCCGATAATATCATAGGTACCCCTTGGCCGCTGGCACTTCATTTTTTTTGATCTTCCTGTCTTCTCTGCCATAGAATTAAATTAAGAATTAACCGGCACTAGTTCGTAACTTGGCCTCATGATGCTAGAAAGATGGGATAAGGGCAGGGCGCGGAAAAAGGCCTTACCAATAATGTTTTCTTTTGGCAAAGTTCCCCATGTCCGCGAATCAGAAGAAAACGTCCGATTATCTCCCAAAACATAATATTCTTTTTCTCGCAAAGACACATTAACGTTTCCGGCCGTAAAAACATTAATGGCTAAATAATCAGACTCGTCTAAACGCACCTTCGCCCCTCCTTTTTCGGTGAGATAAATCCAGCCATCAATAATTTCCACTGTTTCTCCCGGCAAGCCGATAATTCTTTTAATATATCTCGTTGAGGGCTGAAGAGGAGAACGAAAGACTACCACTTCGCCTCTTTCCGGCTCTCTGAAACGAAAAGAAATTTCATCAATTAAAAGATAATCGCGATCGGAAAAATTGGGAGACATTGAACTGCCGCTGACGACAAAGGGCTGAAAAATAAAATAGCGGATAGGAAAAACAATCAAAAAAGCCAGAACCGCTGTCTGGAAAACCTCTAAAATAAATTTCAAAAAATCTTTCATCTGGGTTTGGTTAATTTCTTAATTATAATCAAACTTTGGGAAAACGCAAATAAGCAGGGATGGCTCGTTTTTTTCTCTTATTTTTGCCCCTCTTTCTTAAAATGCTATAATAAGACAATGATTCTTATTGTTGGCCTAGGCAACCCGGGTGAAGAATTTACAAATACCCGTCATAATTTAGGCTTCATTGTTCTTGACGATTTCCAAAAAGAGAAGGAGTTTTCCTCTTGGCGGGAAAAGAAAAAATTATTTTCGCAAATCGCCGAGGGAAAAATTGGCAGAGAAAAAGTTGTCCTTGCCAAACCCCAGACTTTTATGAACAATTCAGGCAGGGCCGTTCGGGCGCTCCTCGATCGCTACAAAATAAAACCAGATAATCTTTGGGTTATTCATGATGAACTTTCTCTTCCTTTCGGCGAATTGAAAATTTCAGAAAAAAAAGGTCCGGCTGGCCATAAGGGCGTCCAATCAATCATCGAGAAAATAAAGACAAAGGATTTTTTCCGCTTAAGAATAGGCGCTTCTACCGAGGCGACAAAAGATAAAACGAAAAAAGAAGTAGTCTTAAAAAGATTTAATGCCGCAGAAAAGATTCTAAGCGAAAAAATCGTTAAGCTTGCCAGTCAAGTATTGGTAGTGGCTGTTTTAAAAGGAAAAGAAAAAGCAATGAACGAATTCAATTAACAAAAGAAAGCCGGGTCGCCCCGGCTTTCTCTCAAATCTTTTCCTCTGGGTTGAGAAAGAGCCCTAGGACTTAATCACCATAAAGGAATTAGTCCTAAATTTAAGAGAACCGAGTCAAGGAGGGAAACCCTGCTCCCACTCTTTCTCAACCCAGAGGATCTGATTTAAAAAACAAACGATTTTCTCCTTTTCTTGAGAGCGTCCTCCCTAGCCTTGATTAATTGTCCCTATTATAACCTAAAGGCTCTTTTTTGTCAATCATTTTTGTCCTACCCGCTAATTTCTCTGAAATGACAAACAAAGATTAAATTTTGTGCCAGAAGAAGAAATAAAAAAAATTGGGCTCAATGAAAAAGAATATCCTTCTCTTCTGCGAAAAACAAGTGATCCGCCCAAAATTATTTATGTCAAAGGAACAATTCCTCGGGCTAAATTTTTAGCCATTGTCGGCACCAGACACTTTTCTCCTTATGGCAAACAAGTCACTCTGGAGATAGGCCATGACCTAACTCTGTCCGGCCTTGGTATTATAAGCGGCCTGGCAAAAGGAATTGACACTTTCAGCCATCAGGCTTGTTTGGAGGCGGGCGGCAAAACCATCGCGGTTTTAGGCACTGGCCTAGACAAAGAATCAATTTATCCCAGAGAAAATCTTCGCCTAAGCCAGGAGATTGTTGAGCGTGGCGGCTGTCTCATTTCTGAATTACCTCCAGGCAGTCCGGGATTTAAAGGAAATTTCCCCCGTCGTAATAGAATCATTGCCGGCTTAAGCCTCGGCGTTCTCGTGGTTGAAGCCAAACAAAAAAGCGGCGCCTTAATCACGGCTGCCTGGGCAAGAAAAGAAAATAGAAAAATCTTTGCTATCCCCGGCCCCATTTATTCCGCCAATGCTTGGGGGCCGAATCATCTTATCAGAAAAGGGGCAAAACTTGTTCAATCAGCCAATGATATTTTATCAGAGCTGAAATTTTCCCGACAGCCCTGTCTTTTCTCCAAGGAAAAGAAAAATAAAATCGGCGATTCACCCGAAGAGAATTTGATCCTGGAAAATTTGAAAGAACAACCGCTCCATATTGAAGAGATAATTAAAAGAACAAGCTTGAGTGCGCCGAAAGTTTGTAGTATCTTGGCTATAATGGAATTAAAAAATCTCATAAGAAATCTGGGAGAAAAAACTTTCTCTCTTAAGAACTAATTTAAAAAAATGAATCTTATTATCGTTGAAAGTCCGGCAAAATCAAAAACCATCAAGAGCTTTCTGGGCAAAGACTACCAAATTAGCGCCACCCTTGGCCATATTCGCGACTTGCCCAAAAGCACGCTCGGGATTGATATTGAAAAAAACTTTAAGCCAAAATATATCAACATCCTGGGCAAGGCTAAAACTATTAACGGACTGAAAGATTTGAGTAAGAAGGCGGAAAAAGTCTGGCTGGCAATGGATCCTGACAGAGAAGGCGAAGCCATTGCCTGGCATACGGCTCATGTCCTGAAGCTGGGGGAAAAATACGAAAGAATCGTTTTTCATGAAATTACCAAAGAGGCAATCTTAAAGGCGCTAAAAAATCCCAGAAAAATCGACCAAAACTTGGTTGATGCCCAGCAAGCCAGAAGAATCCTTGACAGGATTGTCGGCTACAAGCTCTCGCCTCTTCTCTGGAAAAAAATCGCCAAGGGCTTATCAGCCGGCAGAGTTCAATCCGTCGCTTTAAGGCTAATTGCCGAAAGGGAAAAAGAAATCAAGAATTTTATCAGCCAGGAATACTGGACGATTGAGGCGCTTCTTAAAAAAGGCAAGGATTCTTTTAAAGCTCTTCTTGTTAAAAAAGACGGAAAGGTGCTTGATAAATTCGCTCTCGCAAATAAAAAACAGGCGGAAGAAATCGTCAAGGAACTGAAAGAAACAGAATATAAGGTGCTTAACCTGGAAAAGAAAGAAGTCAAAAAAAATCCTTTGCCGCCATTTATCACCAGCACGCTTCAGCAAGAAGCCTGGCAAAGATTTCATTGGCCAGCGCAAAGCACGATGAGAGTTGCCCAAAATCTCTATGAAAAAGGCTTAATTGTCTATCATCGCTCGGATTCTTTAAATCTTAGCCAGCAATCTCTTTCTGGCGCAAAAAAAGTTATTCTGGAAAGCTTTGGAAAAAACTATTATCCCGGTTATCCCCGCCAATTCAAAACAAAATCAAAGGTTGCTCAAGAAGCTCATGAAGCGATCAGGCCTACTTATCCCGATAAATCTCCTGAAAGCTTAAGCGATTTGGAAAAAAGCCAGGCAAAACTTTACGATTTAATCTGGCGCCGATTTATTGCCTGCCAAATGAGTCCGGCAGTTTTTGACGCCACCAAAATCGATGTTAGCGCCAAAAATTATGTCTTCAGCGCCAACGGACAAATTAAAAAGTTTGACGGTTTCCTCGCTGTCTATCCTTTAAAATTTGAAGAAGTGGAATTGCCCGAAGTAATGGTCAATGAAATTTTAAATTTGGAAGAGCTTCTCCCCGATCAACACTTTACCCAGCCGCCAGCAAGATATAATGAAGCCAGTTTAATTAAAGAACTGGAGAAAAATGGCATTGGCCGACCTTCAACTTACGCTCCAATCATCTCTGTCATCCAGGAAAGAAGATACGTTGAAAAAAACGAGGAAAAAAGATTTTACCCGACGGAAACCGGCAATCTTGTCAGCGACCTTCTCCTTAAGCATTTTCCGGAAATCGTTGACCTTAATTTCACGGCCACAATGGAAGAAGACTTGGACGAAATCGCCATCGGCAAAAAAGAATGGACAAAAATTTTAAAAGAGTTTTACGATCCCTTTGCCAAAAATCTGGCCACAAAATACAAGGAAATTGAAAAACACGTGGAACTTGCCGGAGAAAAATGCCCGGAGTGCGGGGAAGAACTGGTTTTTAAAATGAGCCGCTACGGCAAGTTTTACGGCTGTTCGAATTTTCCCAAATGCAAATTCACCAAACCCTTAGAAAACAAGCTGGGAATCAAATGTCCGAAGTGCCAGAAAGGAAATCTTGTTGCCAAAAGAACGAAAAGGAGAAAAATCTTTTATGGCTGCGACCAGTGGCCAAAATGCGACTTTGCTCTCTGGGACGAACCAACCGGCGAAACCTGCCCGAAGTGCGGTTCGCTTTTGGTTAAAGGAAGAAGGAAAAAAATTGTCTGTTCCAGCCCGGAATGCCAAAAGAATTGAAAATCACTCGAAGCGTGATAAGATAAAATCATTAAATTGTCGTGCCGAAGTGGTCCTCCTTCGCCCTCATTTGTATTCGGGCTTCGGCGGGACGAGAAACGTATTTCTAAGCATTCTCGCCCCTCGAAGCTCTGATGTAATCAGAGCGAAGTGGGGCCGAAGTGGTGAA
>Ga0315289_10001883_pt1 | contig 32565 bp, 26 predicted proteins | sample YL17G11_40_MG_FD_203452 | JGI IMG/M metagenome (GOLD analysis project Ga0315289, IMG submission 203452) | Sediment microbial communities from Yellowstone Lake, YNP, Wyoming, USA - YL17G11_40 | ecosystem: Environmental > Aquatic > Freshwater > Lake > Sediment | place: USA: Wyoming | collected... | reverse complement strand
CGCGGGGGTGGTGGGTCTGGGGGCCGTGCCCCTGCGGGTGGGGGGGGGGGCGCGGGGGGGGGGCGCGGCGCGCGGCCGCCGCGCGCCGGTCCCTCTCCCCCCCCTCGCCCCTCCCCCCCCTCCCGCGCCCCACCTTGATCGTCATCGTGGCGTCGCGCGAGGTGTCGACCGACAGGCGGGACACGGTGTGCGGCGTGAGGAAGTGGGCTGGGGAGAGGGGCGGGGTCGGGCCGCGCGCGGTCGAATCGCCCGCCGTGCGCGCGGCGCCCGCCCAGGCCCCGCGCCCGCCCGAACGCCCCCACGCCGCCACCACACGGCCACCACCACCCCTGCCTCGCCGCTCACCAAGCTCGCCCACGAAGAGGAGCGCCATGACCGCGATCGCGGCGAGCGTCACCGCCCCGCCCGCGGCCGACCGCGCGGCAAAGTCTTCCGCCACCTTGGGGAAGAAATCCAGCGAGCGCAGGGACAGGGCGCGGGTCGATTTGCGGCGGGGAGGCGGCGGCGCGCCGACCGCGTGCGGGCCGGCGCCACCGCCGCCCCCGTAGGGCGCCGCCGCGTACGCTTGGACGGGGACGGGGGTGCGGCCATAGTGCGGGGCGCCGCCGGGGGGGGCGCCCTGGCCGTACATGGTGGGGGGGGGGCGGGGAGTGAGTGACACAAGGCGGCGCGATGGGGGCGGGCCGACCCCGGGTCCTCTAGACGCCGCCGAGACTGCACGCGCGCGCGCCCGATGGATGCCACGCCCGCATGCGACACCGTCACGGATTGGCGCCGCCCCCCAAAGCCGTCGCCGTCGCCGTCGCCCGCGCGTCGGCGCGCGCGACGCGCCCCGCGCGCGCCTTGACCGAGTCCCTCGTGGGCACCCCGTCCCACTCGTCGTCCCCGGAGGAAGGGTGGAGGGCGCCGCGGGGGGTGTCGCGGTTTCCGGTTGGGCGGCGGTGCTTCGCGCGCGGCGCGGACGGCGGCGCCGCGCTCTTGGCGCGCGACCAAGGGCGCGACGCGGCCACCGCGGCCACCGTTTCGCGCGCCGCCGCTGCGGCCAGCAGGGCGGGCGCGCGCCGGGCCAGGGAGGCGAGCAAGGGGACCACGTCGGCCGCGCCGGGCGCGGTCGCCGTGGGGCGGCCGCTGGGCGCCCGGCCGCTGGCGCGGGCGGTGGGCGTCGATGTCGAGACGCGAGGAAGGAGCCCCGCCGAGACGCGCGACACGCGCGTCGACCAGCGCGCGCCCCCACCCCCACCCCCACTCGTCCGACCCGCATCCTCCACGCGCGCCAGCAGGCAGGCGAGCATGCCCCGCGCCGATGCGACGCCAGCCTCGAGGCGGGCGGCCGCAGCGTCGGCCGCGGCCGCGTCGGCGAGCGCGGCCGAGGCGGCGTCAGGGAGGGAGATCCCGGCCGCCGCCGCCGCCTCCTCCGCGGTCATGCCGGACGAGGACGCGTCGGTGCTGGGTATCGCGTCGGAGGAGCCGATGTCGGCGGGCAGCGCGCCGCCACTCTCCTCCACCGCCCCGCGCACGCGCGCGTCGAGCGCGGCCCTCGCCTCCTCCTCCTCGGCATCCGCGTCGGCGGCCGCTTTACGCAGGCCCGCCTCCCGGTCGCCCAGCGCGCGCCACGCGGCGACCACGCCGTCCTCAGTCTCCGCCCCCGCCAACGCTTTCAGCCGGTCGAGCGCCGCGGTCGCAGCCGCCAACTGGGGCAGCAGGTCCTGCAGTGACGTCGCCTCGGCCTCGCCAGCGTCGGCGTCGGCCGCGGTGCGCGTGCGCGCTGCGAGCGCGCGCGCGGCGGCCGCAGCTGACGCTTTGGCGGTGCGGGCGGCGTCGCGGGCGGCGTCCCGCTCAAGGTCGTCGATCTAGAGTGGGAGTGGGATCGAGGGTCGGGGGTGGGAGGAGAGGCGCCCAACCCCAAAGCCTGCCCCCTCCCCCTCTTTCTCCGCTGACCTCGCGCTTGCGGTCGGCCATGCGCCTCCTCCACGCCGCGCCCGCTTGGGAGGCCGCCTCCTTGGCCCGCACCGCCCCCGCCTCGGCCGCGCCACGCGCCGCACGCGCGGCCGCGCGAAACGCGGCCAGCGCTGCGCCGTCTGCCGCGTGCCCGTCGGCGGCCGCGTTGACGGCTTTGAGGCGGGCGAGGCAGGCGTCGTGGTCGCGGCTGGAGAGAGAGAGAGGACAAAGGGGGTGTCGGTCGCGGGCCGAGACTGCCCGCCTCCTGCCCTCCCCCCTTTCTCATCGCACCGCGTCCGCTCCTCCAGCAGCGTGTAGAGCTTTTGCCGGGTCGCGTCGCCGTCGAGCGTGGCCTCCCCGGCAGCCACCCGCGCCCGCAGTGCCACGACGCGCGCCGCCGCGGCGCCCGGCGGCCCGCGCCCCGCGCCCGCGTCGGCCTCGTCCAGGCGCAGGCGGGCGCAGCGCGCGGTAAGCGCGGCGCACTCCTCGCGAACGGCGTCCAGGGCGGCGCGGCGCGCGCCGGCGGCCTCGCGCAGGCGCGCCTCGTCGGCCGCTTGCAGCGCGGCGCCCGAAGTGGCGGCACCGGACCGGGCAGCGGCCAGGGAGGTCAACAGGGCTATTTCTTCTTGCTTGACGCGGGCCAGGTCGGTCGCCGCGGCCTCGGCGTCGGAGGGGGCACCGTCGCGCGACGGCCGGCGCGGGGGGGGTGGGCGTCCGAAGGCGCCTTTGGGCGGTGGCGCCGCCACGACGCCCAGCAGGTGATCGAGCTCGGGCGCGGCCTGGGATGGGCGAGAGGGCGGGCGGAGGTCGGCCGGGTCCGCGCGCGCCCCCTCGCCTCCCTCCCTCCCCTTACTCTCTTACCGCCGCCAGGTCGGCCCGCATGCGCAAGCGGGGCAGTGCCAGGGCATCGGGCGCCGCAGCCGGCATGGTGGCGGGACCGCGGGGCGCGTCAACACAGTGGCGGGAGCCGACGAGCCTCGCCGCCAGCTCGTTCGCGCGCGCGCCGCCGCGGCACACCGCCCAGGCCTCCCACCGCCTCCCATCGCGCCTAGTCCGCCACCCCGCACCACTCTCCAACCATCGCGTCCCCCATGCAGACCGCCCCCTCGGTCGCCACCCGCGCGCGCTGGCTCGCGCGCACGTTCGAAGACTGGGCGGCCCACGACGGCCTCGACATGGTCGTGTCCGCCGTCATCGTGGTGGAGGTGATGGCGTGCGTGGGCCTGGTGATGAGCGCGTAGCAAGACGGAGGAGGGAGGGAGGGAGGGCGCGTCCCGTCCCGCACGCGCCCACATGCGGGCGCCGAACGCCGGCGCCGCGATGCAGGCGCCGCCTGGATGGAACCGTGCGGGTGCTTGGTGCATTGAGAGCACTTGTTATTTGCAAACAACGCGTCGCATTGGCGCTGGGAGGGGCGCGGCGACGCGCCGACCTGGCCGCGCCTCACAAATTCGGCCGCCCGCGCCCAGCCTTGAGCCGGCGCCCGCTCCAGAGCCGCGCCACACTCTTCCCGTCGCAATGCGGGCGGCCCATAATGCTCGCGCGCCCCAGCCGCCGCCGTTCGCGCCGCGGCGGGCCGCCGCCCCCATCCCGCGCCGCGGCCCCGCACCGCCCGCGTCTTTTCTCACGTCCGCCGCCCTGTTCCTGACCCCCGGCGCCCTGGCGGTCGCGTACGCCACCTGGCTTGGCAAAGGCAACACGGCCGACGGCGCGTCTCGCGCGCTGACGCAAGTGTCCCAGGGCTATTTCCAGCCTGACGTCGGCGGCGCCAACATCCCCACGGCGACAGGGGAGTTGTCCGACCTGGCCGGGGACGAGCCCCTGTTCAAAGCGCTGTACGGGTGGTTTCTGGAGAGCGGCGGCGTCTACAAACTCGCATTTGGGCCAAAGGCGTTCATCGTCGTCTCCGACCCGGTCGTCGTGCGCCACCTGCTCAAGGACAACGCGTTTAACTATGACAAAGGGGTGCTGGCCGAGATCCTGGAGCCGATCATGGGGAAAGGGTTGATCCCCGCCGACCTGGAGACCTGGAAACCGCGCCGGCGCGCCATCGTGCCCGCTTTTCATGCCGCGTACCTGAACGCCATGGTGGGCATGTTTGGGCGGTGCGCGCTGGAGATGGCGGGCAAGGTGGAGGAGGTGGCGCGTGAGGCGGGCGCGGCGACCCCCGCCCCCGCGCCCCGCATCGACATGGAGGCCGCCTTTCTCTCGTTCGGCCTGGACGTCATCGGCCTGGGCGTCTTCAACTACGATTTCGGCAGCGTGGAAGTGGAGTCGCCGGTCATCCAAGCGGTGTACGGCGTCTTGAAAGAGGCGGAGCACCGGTCCACCTTCTACCTGCCCTACTGGAACCTGCCGCTGGCCGACGTGCTCGTGCCGCGGCAGCGCACGTTCAGGAAGGATCTCGCCGTCATCAACGGCACGCTCGACTCGCTGATCGACGCCGCGCGCGCGACGCGCGCCGAGGACGACGCCGAGGCCCTGGCGGCGCGCGACTATGCCAACGTGGCCGACCCAAGTTTGTTGAGGTTCCTGGTCGACGCGCGGGGGGCTGATTTGGGGGACCGGCAACTGAGGGACGACTTGATGACGATGCTCATCGCGGGGCACGAAACGACGGCCGCCGTCCTCACCTGGGCCCTCTTCTCCCTGGTGCAGGCGCCGAAAGCTTTGGCGCGCGCGATCGCTGAGGTCGACGCCGCGCTGCCCGACGGGCGGCCGCCGACGCTGGAGGATGTCGCGGCGCTCCCCTACATCCGCGCGTGCCTCGCCGAGTCGCTGCGCCTCTACCCGCAACCGCCAATTTTGATCCGGCGCGCGTTGGCGGACGACGTCCTCCCCCCCGGCCTCGGCGGCGACCCGGCGGGGTACCCCGTCGGCGCCGGGGCCGACATCTTCATCTCCGTCTGGAACCTGCACCGCTCCCCGCACCTGTGGGTCAACCCGGACACGTTCCGGCCGGAGCGGTTTGAGGAGCGGAACGAGAACCCTGGCTTTGGTGGCGCGTGGGCGGGGTACGACCCCGCGCGCCAAGGTTCGTCTCAATACCCGAACGAGGTCGCCTCCGATTTTGCGTTCATCCCTTTTGGCGGCGGCGCGCGCAAGTGCGTGGGCGACCAGTTTGCGCTGCTGGAGGCGGTCGTCGCCATCAGCGTGCTCCTGCGCCGCTTCGAGTTCTCCCTGCCCGACGGCCCCGGCGCGGTCGGCATGGCGACGGGGGCCACCATCCACACGGCGAATGGCATGGCCATGACGGTCACGAGGCGGGAGGGGGCGCCGGCGACGATGGTGCCGGAGAAGAGGGCGACGACGAGCGTGCCGGCGTGACGAGGAGAGAGAGGGCGTCTGTGAGGGGGGTGGCCTGTCCCGCCGCGGCAGGGCGGTGTTCAGGGTACAGTGCGCGTTCTGGGAGTGGCAGCCAGTCTCTGCGGGCCCTGTGCGGGTCGCTGGCCGTGCGCGGCGCCCAATCGCAGCCGCCTCTCCCCACCACCACTCTGCCGCCGCCCCATCCCCCCGGGGCGGCGCCGCCATCCCTCCGCTCTCACCCCCATGTCCGACCCGCCCCCCCCGGACGCCGCGCGCGGCGCGGCGGCGGGCGCGCTCGCGTCCCTCGTCTCCAAAGCGGCAATGCGTGAGTGTGGGAGGTGATGGTTGCATGCCGGTCGTTGCTGCATGCCCAGAAGCGGAGAAAAAGGAGGCTCTTACGCCCTCGCCCTTTCCTGCAGACCCTATTGACACCGTCAAGGCCCAGCTGCAGGTGCAAGGCGCGCTCGCGCCCAGCGCGCGGGCAGGGGCGGTCGCGGTGGCGCGCCAGGTGCGCGTGGGGGGGGGCGGTGGTGCGGCTGACGAGCGACCGGGCCGCGCGCCGCCAACACCTTCCCTTCCCTCCTCTCCTCCTGCAGATCCTGGCCGCCGAAGGCCCCGCCGGCCTCTACCGCGGCCTTGGCGCCGTCATCGCGGGCGTGGGCCCCGCGGCGGCGATATATTTCGGGGCTGTGGAGACGGCGCGCACGTTTGCGTCGCGCTTCCCTCCCTCCCCCCTCGCCGACGCGGCCGTCGGCGTCGCGGCCCAGCTGGTGGCCGGCGTGGCCTTCACCCCGGTGGACGTTATCAAGGAGCGACTCCAAGCCGCGCGCCTCACGCGTTCCCCCGTCCAGTCGCCGCTCGCCGCCGCGCGCGCCGCGCTCGCGGCCGCGGGGCCGGCAGGCCTGCTCAAAGGGTATTGGATGACCAACGCGGTGTGGTTGCCGTGGGGGGGGCTGTATTTTGCTGGCTACGAAGCCCTCACACGGCGAGCACGCGAGCGCGGCGCGACCGGCGGCCTGCTTCCGCTCCCGGCCGCCACCCAGCTCCTGGTCGGCGCCGCCGCCGCCGCCGCCGCCTCGCTGGCCACCCACCCCCTGGACGTGGTCAAGACGCGGGTGCAGGTGCTGTCCGCGGCGGCGCCGGGCGTGACCGCGCGGTCGGCGCTGAAAAGCGCGCTCGCCGCGGAAGGCCCCTCCGCCCTCTGGGCCGGCGCCGGCCCGCGCGCCGTCGCCCTGGCGGGCGCGACCGGGGTGCAGTGGCTCGTGTACGAGCGGGCGCGGGCCTGGTTGAGGGGAGAGGGAGGAGCGTGACGCTCGCAAGAAGAGAGAGAGAGACCCACTCGACTGTTGTGTAAGGGATAGGCACACTGGTGTATTGCATGCGCGCGCGCGGGGGCGTGCGGTGGGACGTGGCGTTACGTAGCGGGGACGGACTGAACTCTGCGGGCAACCCAGGGGCGGGTGACGGGGGGGGGGTGCGGCGCCGGCGCCCCCAGGGGTGGGCGCCAAATTGGCGTGGCGCGTGCAGGGGGTGGCAGCAGGGGGCGGGGGCGAGGGCAAGGCCGCAGGGACGGCGGCGGCGCGGGGTGGTGGGGCACAGACCCCAGCGTTGGGGAAGGGCCGCGCAAAAATAGCGCGCGCGCGCGCGCGCGCCCCGCTCGCAAACGGGGCGCGCGCGCGCCGGTGGCGCAAGCGATGGGCGTCGCGGGAGGGCCGCTCACGCGAGCAGCAGGCGGCGGTTGCCGGCCGCGGCCGACTGGACCTGCACCGGCTTGGCCGCGGCCGACGACGCGCCCGCCGGCGCCGCGGCCTTGGGCGCGGCGCCGGCGGCGCCCGCGCCCACGGAGCCCTTGTTGGGCAGGTTCTCCGGCGGCACGCCCTTGCCGGGGTAGCCCGCGCCGGGCGCGCCGCCGCCCGTCTCCTTGAACTGCTTGGTGCCGTCGCCGCCCGCGGCCGACGTGATCGCTTCCTCGATCGTCTCCCCGGTGACCGACGTCACGCGCACGGGCAGCGGGAACGAGGATTGCCAGGGGCCGGCTTCCGAGTAGTACGCCCACTGGTTGTTGGTCGTGTGCTTGAGCGCGCGCCACGCGCCGCCGAGCTTGACCTGCACGCCCGTGATGGGGACGGCGTGGTTGGAGACGACCATGGAGAACCAGTAGGGCGACGACGTCACGATCTTGTAGTTCAGCTTGGAGGTGCCGACGTTGCACGGCACCGCGTACCAGCGCGCCTTCCAGCGTCCATCGCCCGCGATGTTCATGTCGATGTCGCCCTTGGCGCATTCCGGGCACCGGTTGTTGACAAAGCCGCGGTACCAGCGGTCGCCGGCGAGCGGCGTCGTCCCGATCCCTTCGCCCGTCCCCTGGTACATGATGCACATGCCGCACGCCAAGCCGGCCTCGAATTGGGCGTCGTTGAGCGCGATGGTGGTGGAGATGCCGGTCGACCAGGGGAGCGAGTTGGTGTTGGCGAAATTTTCGGAATAGGAGCACGCGCCCGCCGCGTCTTGTCCCTCTTGGTGGCCGTAGAAGGTGGCCTCCCCCGTCTGCATGGACGATTGGGAGGTGACGGTGGCCCAGTCCAGGGCCGCGGCGGCCGCGGTGGCGAGGGCGAGGGTGGTGGCGACGCGGAGCATGGTCGAACTGGGGAGAAAAAGGGGGGCGTCGGGCCGGGCGCTAACGGGGCGCGCGCGCGGCGGGAGCCACGCGGCGGCACCCACACGGTGCGCCCACAGCGCCCGCCGTGGGGGCGCAGCGTCGACCCACCGCCGCCGGGGCTGGCGGCGGCGGCCGCCGGGAGGGAGGCCGCGGCGGCGGCGGCGCGGCCGCGGGCGGGGCCGCGCCGCGGTGGGCGCGCGGAGGCCGCGCACGCCCAGATGCGACCGCCAGATGGCGATGCAGGCATGCTGCCGTCGACCTCGCGGCGGCGCGGGTCCACGGGCGGCCCGCGGCGGCCGTCGCGGCGCCCGCAGCGTGCCACGGTCGGCCGCCCGCGCGGGGCCGCGGCGGGCGCTTCCGCGGCCTGCGCGCCCCCGTAGTCGGCCCGGGCAAGCACTCGCGCGCACCTTTGGGTGAGAAGGGGGCGCCTCGGGAGGGGGGAGGCGGTCCTCGGGAGGGGGGAGGCGGTGCGTTGTGGGCGCGAATCGGCAGGGCCGACGGGCGTGCGTCGGCTCTGACGGTCTGATCGCGTCCAGACCGACTGAGGGGGGGCTCCGTGGCTGCGCACGGCCGTCACCTGACGGGCCCGGCCTGTGTCCGACTCGGCGCCCCCCGGGCGCCCCACCCACCCTCGCCCTATCCCGCCGCGCCGCGCAGAGGCCCAAGGCCGCGCCGGCGGCCGGCGCCCGTCGGCCGCACCCTCCTCCGTCGGCCTCGACCGATCGTTTCACACTCGCGCGCGCGGCCTCGGTCGCAGTGTGCGTGTGCGCGCTCGTTTGACCCCCGCTTGCTCTCTCCTCTCTCAACACTCACGCCCCGCTATCCGGCACGCGACGCAGTCCTCGACCGGCCCCACCTCGCCCGCCCCGATCTTGTAGGCGCTGCGCAGGGCGGCGCCGTCGGTGAGCGCGGCCAGCGACTCGAGGCTTTCCACCGCGCCGTCGACCGCGGCCGCGGCGGCGGCGCCGTCGCCCTCGCTGGGGTCGAACCGGGCGACCAGGACGTGGGCCGCGTCGGGGGCCAGGCCAAAGGTGTTGAGCGCGTGCGATATCTAAGAGAGGAAAAAGGGGACAGGGATCGGCGGCGGCCTCGACCCCCACCACCTCCTCCCCACCTCCCTCTCTCTCTCCACACACATTGCGGCCCCCACTCAACGCCAGCACGAGCTCCGCGTGCTCGGACCGGGTGCGGCGGCGCGCGCGGAGGCCCGCCGCGCGAGCTGCAAACGCGGCGAGGCGCAGTGTGGCCGCCGACGCGACCAGGGCCGCGTTGAGGAACGCGAAATCGGGCTCAATCGTGCCGGCGACGACGGCGGCGCGCAGGGAGCTGAGGGGGAGGAGGGAGAGAGAGGTGAGAGGGTCGGCGTCAGTCCCCGCGAGCCCCAGCCCAACCCTTCCCCATCCCCTCGCATGCGCACTCGACATTCTTGACGTCCCGGAACAGCCACACGCGCAGCACGCCGCCCGCGGCGCCCAGGCAGAGGTCGGTGTGTGGGGGGGCGGCGGCTCCCGCCATCGGGAGGGGGGACTAGGCGGCGCGGGGCTCGCAGTCGACGCCTGGATGAGGCGTCGTGTCGATGCGCGCCGGGCGAGGGCGGCGAGGGCGCCGCGGCGCGCCGATGTGGGAGCGGCCGCGTCGGCGCCGACCCCACTCTTCCCGACCACGCTCTCGACCGGCCAGGCCGCCCTGCCGCAGCGCCTAGTCGGCGTCGTCGTTCCCTCTGCCTTCTTGGGCGCGGGCGCGCCCGTTCGCCCACCTCTCTCATGGGCGCCGCCGTGTCGCTCGCGCGCGCGCGCCGCCGCGGGGAGCCGTCCCAGGCGACCCTGGTCAAGCGGGCCTCCCTGGCGGACGACGCCAGCGTGTTGAAAGTGCGCAGATAGGGTGTGCGGCGCGGGGCGGCGCGGGCGGCGGTGCCGTTTTGACCCCCCCCCCCCCCCCGCAGGCGCTGCAGGCGCGCCCTGAGCTCGCAGCCAAGCCATCGGGGTCGTTGCGAGGCACCCGCATCACGCTCCTGCACGCAACCGCTGGTGAGGAGGGCGGGGGAGGGGGGGAAGGCGCGCGGTCAACGGCGCGGGCGGGCGCGCGCCTCCCCGACGCGTCCCTCCCCTCTCCCTCTCTCAGCCACCGGCAGAGTGGACGTCCTCACCTCTGCCCTGGCCAGCCTGGCCGCCGCCGACGCGGCGCGGCCGGCCGGCGCGCCCGCGCTGCTGCGCGGCGCGCTCGACGCGCGCGCGGCGGGCGGCGCGACGCCCCTCCACCTGGCGGCCACCGGCAACCATGGGGCCGCGGTGGCGGCGCTGCTGGCGTCGGGTGCCCGGACGGACGCGGGCGACGGGTGCGGCCGCCTGCCGCTCCACGCTGCGGCCGCCGCGCGCGGAGGCGCCGCCCTGGCCCTCCTCCTGGCCGCCCCCGACGCCGCCCCCGACGCCCGCACCCAGGACGGCGCGGCCGTGACCGCCCTGCACCTGTCGGCCGCCGACGGGTGGCGCCCCGGCGTGCGCGCCCTGCTCTCCGCGGGCGCCGACCCCTGCGCGCGCACCGCGCGCCGCTGGCCCCCGTCATCCGCCTGCAACCCCGGCTCCACCCCCCTGCACTGCGCCGCCGCGTGCGGCAAAACGGGGGCGTGCCAGGCGGTGCTCGAGGGCGTGACCGCGCGCCGGGGCGGGCCGCGCGGCGCGACCGGCGCGCGGCGCGCGTGGGAGGGCGACGCGGCGGTGGACCCGCGGTCGGCGGCGGATGCCGCCGGCAACCTGCCCTATCATGCCGCCTGGGCGGCGGGCCACGCGGACCTGTCCTCGGCCCTCAACCCCGGCGCGAGCGTCGACGCGGCGCGCGAGCGCGGCGCGCGCGTGCCGGGCGCGGTGGGGGCTATGCCGCTGGCCGCGCTGGCGGCGTACGCGGTGCGGGACGGGTTACTGAAATGGCTGGGGGTGGACGGCGAGGAGGAAGAGGAGGAGGGCGACTGCGCGGCCAGCGTCGACGCCGCCTCCACCCCCTCCTCTTACTCCTCCTCCTCCCACCACCACTGCGGCATCTGCTTCGAGCCAGCCCCCCGCACCACCGCCACCGCCCCCTGCGGGCACGCGCTGTGCGCCCCATGCGCGCGCGGCCTCACCGCGGCCGACGCGCGCCCGCCGCGGTGCCCGTTTTGCAGGGCCGACGTGCTGGCGTGGGTCTTGGAGGGGCAGACTGGGTGACGGGGGAAGGGGTTGGGCGTGTGTGCAAGACTGCGAGCAGCGCCGAGCGTCGGGCGTCGGTGGCGGGGGGGCACTCTGCCGGCGCGGCGCGTTCGCACTCCCGCCCGCGGTCGCGGCCAGCCCCAGCAACTCGTGGCCCGCCCCCCGCCCCCCGCCGTCGCGCCATGGCGTCTGCCGGCGCCGGCGCGGGCGACGGCAAGGTGTCGGCCGAGCTCCAATCCTTTCTCGTGCAGGAGCAGGCCAAGGCGCAGGTGTGGTGGTGGGGGGGGCGGGGGCGAGACGCGGCGCGCAGGCCGCGGGCGCCGCCGCTGCCGCGCCCCGCCGCGTCCCTCCTCCACTCGCTCGACCCCCCCCGTCGTCCACACAACCATTAGATCCAACAAACGGTGGCCCGCGTGACGGACATTTGCTGGGACAAGTGCATGGGCAACCCCGGCCGCTCGCTCTCGTCGCGCGAGGCCGCCTGCCTCTCCGACTGCGCCAAGCGGTTCCTGGATGCCACACAGTTTTGCGTGCAGCGGTTTCAGGCCAAAGCGCGGCAGGGAGGGGACGGGATGGAGTAGGAGGGGTCGTGGCGCGGAGTGCGGGCGTTGTCGCTGCGGACTCGGGCGCCGCCCCGCCGCGCGCCCTTCGTGGCACTGGTGGGGTTGTCCGGTGTGTGCGGGCGCTGTTGCTTGTGTTGCATCTCGGGCGCCGCCGCCGCTCGCCCGTCGCCCCACGCTCGCTCACTCTCGCACGCTCAGTCGCTCCCCGCCGCCGCAGCCACCGCCACCAATCCCACCCAAGAAAGGGACGCACGCGAATCGCGCACGTCCACCACGACCGATCGCTCACTCGGCCGCGACCCGCTGCGCCGCCGCCGCGGCCTGCGCAGCGCGCCGCGCGGCGACCGCGTCGGCCCCCCCGCCCTGCACGCGCGCCAACTCCGCCATCGCCAGCGTCGCCTCCATGACGCCCGACCGCAGGAGCCCCGGCGGCTGGGCCGGCTTGTTGACCCAGGCGTCCTTGCCGCGCAGGCGCTCGCCCCACGCCTCGTCCGCGTCGGCCATCGCCTCGACCAGCGCCGCGTCGTCCGCCGTCGGCGCCCACGTACCGGCCGCGGTACGGGCGCCGCCCGCCGCCGCGCGCGCCTCGCGCGCCTCGCGCCAGCGGCCGCCGGACACCAGGAATTCTTCAAACATGCCCAGTTTCCGAAACTTGGCGTAGCGGTCGAGCCGGATCTCGTCCCCGTCGGCGCCCTCGTACTTGGTGCGGTACGTGTTGAGGATGGCTTCCTTGATGGCCGGGAACGCGGCGACCGGGTCGGAGTGCGCGGCGCCGAGCGGTTCGCGCACGATCTCGTCCATGACGCCGAACCGCACCAACTCGGACGACGTGATGCGCAGCGCCTCGGTCGCGGTGCCCGCCTTGTCCCGCGACTTCCACAGGATGGCGGCGCACGCTTCCGGGGAGGCCACGTAGTAGACAGAGTGCTCCATGATCAGGTTTGTGTTTGCGCACCCGATGGCGAGCGCGCCGCCCGACCCGCCCTCGCCGATGACGACGGAAATGATGGGCACGCGGAACCCAAACATCTCGCGCAGGTTGACCGCGATCGCTTCGCCCTGGCCCAGCTCTTCCGCGTTTTTGCCCGCGTACGCGCCCGGCGTGTCGACAAATGTGACGATGGGGAGCCCAAAGTGGTCCGCGTGCCGCATGAAGCGCAACGCTTTGCGGTAGCCGTTGGGTTGGGGCATGCCGAAGTTGCGGTAGATGTTTTCCTTTGTGTTGCGCCCTTTCTGGTGCCCGATGAACATGAAGCTCACCCCGTCGACCGACGCCAGGCCGCACACCATGGCCGGGTCGTCCAGGCCGGCGCGGTCGCCGTGGAGCTCGACAAACTTGTCGGAAATGTTGAGCGCGATGTCCAGGAACGTGGGCCGGTTGGGGTGGCGCGCGACTTGCAGGCGCTGGGTGGGGGTGAGGCGCGAGTACGTGTCCTTGCGCAGCTGTGTGTGGGGGGGGGGAGGGCGTGGAGGGGGGGCGTCGGTGGCTCGGCCTCTCTCGGTGGGTCGGGCGCGGCCTCCCGGCCTGCCATCCGCCCTCCCCGCACCTGTTTGGCGCGCGCCTCCAGCTCCTTGATGGACGCCGTCACGTCCACCCCATTTTCCTCGGCGACACGCGTGACCTGGAGGGTCGGGGAGGGAGGAGGTGGGCGGACGCGGCGCGGCCTCGGGCGGGCGGCCGGCGGTGCGCCGCGCGCGCAGGCCGCCCCGCGCCTGCCGCGCCCCGATCGCGCGCCCGCGCGCGCCGCCGACGGACAATGCACCGCCCGCGGGGGGCGCAAAGGCGAGGCGGGGGCCAACCGCCGCGCGCGCGGCGCGGCGTCGCCGCGCGGGCGACGAGGGCGGGGGTGGGGCGGGGCCGGCAGGGCGCCGCCACCGCCGCCACTCCCACCAGAAGCACGCCACGCTCTCCTTCTCTCCTTACCTCTTTGATGCGGTTGTCGAGCTCGACGAGGGGGCGCTCAAAGTCGAGCACGGTCGTGTTCTCCGCGCGCTGGGACACCGGCCCAAACTTGGCCAGGATGGACTGGATCCAGGCGCCGCGCCCGGTGGCTTTGGCGGTGGGCGCGTCGGGGGGGCCGGGCGCGGCGGCCGCCGCGGCGCGGCGCGGCGCGCGGGGCGCACCGCGGCGCGCGGGGTTGCGGGCCGCGGCCGCGGGGGGCGCCCCGGCCGCTGGGCGGGCGTGGCGCAGCATGAGGGGGGGGGAGGGGCGCGGCCGGCTCGGCGCGGGGCGCGGCGGGGCGGCGGGAGTGGGTCGCGGTCGGCCGGCGGAGGCGCCGGGGCCGCTGCGCACCACATTCTGCGGCGGCCGCTGTTGCCAAGCGACAAGGACTTCAATGCGATCGCCCCTGGCGCGCGCGGTCGCCGCCACGAGCTGCAGGCTCTTCGCCGGGGACGTGGGCGCGACTGCCTCCCCCCCGAAACAGACCCTCGTCGGCCTGCTGGCCGCGTCGCCGTCGCCGCTGACTGCTGAGATGCTGTGGGAGAGTGCGCAGGCAAGGCATTGAGGGGGTGGAGGGGCGGGGCGGCCGCCGCCGCGCGCGCCGTCCGCCCACCCTCCCTTTTTACCCTCAGCCGGCCGGCCTCAAGTCCAAGCGGTTCATGAAGGCCATGCTGGCCCAGCTGCGGGCGGCCGGCACGGCGCGTGCGGTGCCGGGCGTGCAAGGGAAGAGCTTTGGCTTCCAACTCACGGACGCGGGCAAGGCGGTAGCATCGCGGCGAGCGTGATGGCGTGGGGTGAGAGTGGCGACTTGTGGGGGGGGGGGCTGTGGTTGATCAGTGTGCAGGCGGTTGCAGGACGCAACAAAAGAGTCACCGTTCTCCATCCCCCTTGCCGCGCGAGCTACGCCGCCGCGGCTGCGGCTCCGAGGGGGCGCCCGCCTCCTCCAGCGCCCGCTTGCGCGTGGAGCGCGGCGGCGGCGGTGGCGGCGTGCCGCCGCCGTCGCTCGACTCGCTCTCCCCCTCGCTCGCCGCGCTGCCGTGCCCGCCCAGCAGGGACGACTCCTCACCGTCCGACGACGGCAGCGACGCGGAGGACGCCGAGGGCGAGGGCGACGCGGACGATGCCGACTCGGCGTACGTGTTGGCGGGGGCGCGCGCGCGGCGGCCGCCGACGCCGGCCGCGGGCTGCCCGCCCTCGCCCGCCTCCGCCGGCGGCGCCTCGTGCGCAAACTCCGGCACCTCGTCCTCGCCCAGCAGCTCGGGCAAGCCGGTGGCGGCAGCGGCCGCCGCGCGGTCGGCGTCGATCCGCTCAAACACCGCCAACTCGCCCTCGCCCCGCGCCAGCGCCGCGTTGACGGCGGCAGGGCCGGCGACGCCTTCGCCGGCACCATCCCCACCCCCGCGCAGCAACGCCTTCAGCGCGCGCGTGCGGTCGCGGTGCGTCGAGTCGTCGTTGAAGAGCCCCGCCTGAATGACCTTTGCGTCCAGCGCCCGCTTGGATGCGGCGCGGTCCAGCACCGCTTCTTCAATGGTCCCCGCCGCCACCAGCACGAGCACGAGCACGCCCCGCGTCTGCCCTATCCGGTGCGCGCGCGCGGCGGCCTGCGCGTCGGCGGCCGGGTTCCAGTCGGAGTCGAACATGATGACTGTGTCGGCGGTCTGCAGGTTGAGGCCCAGGCCGCCGGCGCGCGTGGAGAGGAGGAAGACGAAGTGGGGGGAGGAGGGGGCGTTGAACTCTTCCAGCAGCCGCGCGCGGTCATCCGTCTTGGTGCCGCCGTCCAGGCGCAGGTGGGGGTGGCCGCGGTCGACCAGGAACTCGGACAGGATGTCGAGGGCGCGCGTCATCTGGGAAAAGAGGAGGACGCGGTGCCCGGTCGCCGACAGTTTCGCCAGGAGGCCGTCGAGCAGCGCCAGCTTGCCCGAGGACCGCACCAGTTCGTCGACTGCGGGCTCGTACGACGGCGGGTCCAGGGCGGGAAGAAAGAGGTGCGGGTGGAGGCACGCTTTGCGCAGCTGCATCGCCACGTTTCTCAACCCGCCCCGGTGCTTGCGCCCTCCGCCTGCCACATGCAACCCTCCCGTCGTCGCCAGTTGTTTGTACCAGGCCGCCTGCCACGCCGACAGGCCGCACCGCAGCACGCGTGTGGCCGCGGGTGGGAGGTCGGCCTCCACCTCGGCCTTTGTGCGGCGCAGCACAAAGGGGCGCAGCACCTGGTGCAGGCGCGTGATGACGAGTAGTTGCTCCTCATCGGTGAGGGATGCGGCGGCGTCGGGCGCGGAGCCTGGGGCGGGCGCGTCGGCCGGCACCCCAAGCGGCTCGCCAAACCACTCGTCGAAACTGGCCGCCGAGTCAAACACCTTGGGCAGCACAAAGTTGAGCAACGCCCACAGTTCGTGCAACGAGTTTTGGAGGGGGGTGCCGGTCAGCAGGATGCGGTGGGCGGCCGTCAGGGCACGCAGCGCGCGCGAGAGCGCCGCGTCGGCGTTTTTGAGGCGGTGCCCCTCGTCCACGATGAGCAGGCCCCACTGCACCGGTTTCAGATGGCGCGTGTCGCGCAGTGCGAGGTCGTAGTGGGTGATGAGGGCGTCGAAGGAAGGTTGGCCGCCGCCGCGCGGCAGCCGCGCCGCGCGCAACGCTTTCCGCTCCTCCGCCCCTCCATCATACACCACGACGTCCAGCCCCGGCGCCCACCGCGCAAACTCGGCGCCCCAGTTGGGGAGCACGGCCTTGGGGGCGAGGATGAGGTGCGGGCCCGCGCACGCGCCGGCCTCTCGCGCGCGCGCGACCAGGGCGATCGCCTGCACCGTCTTCCCCAGCCCCATGTCGTCCGCCAGGATGCCATTGACCCGGTTGGCGACGAGGGAGGACAGGAAGCGCAGGCCGGTGAGTTGGTAGGGGCGGAGGGCGCCGCCAGTGAGGGCCGACGGTTGGGACACACGCTCGCGGACCGCGTGCACGGCGCGGTAGTAGCGGCGCTGGGTGTCGAGCAAGGCGGCGGATGCAGGGTCGAGCGAAGGGTCGCAGTCGTCGGCGTTTGAGTCGGAGAGAGGCGCAACGTCGTCGGCCACCGCCCCGCCACCCACACTTGCCCGCTGCGCCGGCACGCGCCCCACCAGCGTCTCCACGATGGCATCCGTCCTCGCGAGCAATTCAGTCAGCCTCGCGTCCTTGGCGCGGGCGGCGAGTCGGAGATACTCTCCATAATCCGCGCCGCGCAGCGCGGCAACGCGCGCCGCGCGCGCGGCCGCCGCGCGCCGCGCCTCGCGCCCATGCCACGCGCGCACCGCGTTGTTGCGCTGGGCGCGCCGTTTGTCGGCCGCGGCGCGGCAGGCGCGCAGGCCGGCGTCGGAGCGCAGGGCGGACAGGGCGTCGGCGGCGAGCGCGGCGCGGCGGGCAAACACGGCGCGCTCGGCCTGGGCGGCCGCAAGTGCGGCGGCCAGGCGGGCGGGGTCCGGGGCGGTCGCAGGGTCGCGGCGGTGGGAAGGGGCGGCTGCGACGGCGGCGGCTCGCGCGCTGGCCGGCGGCGGCACTGCGCGCGGCGGCAACCCCAACTCCCACGGCGCCGCCACCCGCCACCGCGTCCACTCGGCCAGAGTGCACGGGTCGGCCGCCGCGGCGGCGGACGCGGCGTCGGCGGCGGCGGCGGCGCGCAGGGTCGCTTGGAGCGGCGCGAGCAACAAGCCTTTGGCGCGAATGAGCGCGTCCAGGCCGTCGCCCGCGCGCCGGGCCGCGTCGACCGCGGCCTGGTGCAGGTGGCGTCTGTTGGCGTCGGCGGCCGCGTGGCGGGCGGCGGCGAAATCGGTTTCCGCGAGCGGCGCGCGCGGCGGCGCGGACGGCATGGGCCACGCTCCGGGGGCGGCCGCGTTGATGACGCGGGGGGTGCGTGAGAGCGCCGCTCTCAGGGCGCCGGTCTGCGAGGGGGGCGGGAGGGTGGGTGGCGGCCTTGGAGCGCCGCGCCCGCCCCCGACCCTCCTCAACCCCAGACCGCTCACCGAGTCCCCCACACCCGCGCGCTCGCCGTCGCCGCCGCCAATGGCACGCAGCAAGCTGGGCGATAGCGTGCGCCCCTGGGAGAGGCTGAAGAGGGCGGCACGCTGCGCGCGGGCGCGCGCCGCGAGCGGCGCCCACCCGGGGTCGAGCGGCGGCCGCTCCGCGACAACGTCGTTCAAGCCTGTCATCGAGGCATGCAGGGCGTCGGCCGGCGGACGGTCACTGCCGCCCTCCCCGGCGGCCAGCCCGCCCGCGCTCGGGCCGGGCGACTCCTCGGGCACGGCCGCCGGCACGGGGACGTCCATGGCGGTGCAGCGGGCGCCCACCGGGGCGCGCGCCGGGCGGGCTGTCGAATGGGGCCCGGACGCGAGCTTTGAGATGCGCCGGCCGGCCGGCTCTCACTCGGCGCGCCCCTCCCGATGGCGGCCCGCCTGCCCGCGGGCGTCTGCCCGCCCCACGCCGCCCGACTAGGGCGCCGCCCGCCGCCCTGGCGCACCGGCGCGCCGGACGCCGTGCGCGGCCCGCCCGCGCCGGCCGCCGTCTGGCCCTTTAAGCGGTCGCCCGCCCCCCCCGCCGTCCCCGGTGTGTCTTTTGTCGACTCGCTGGCCAACCCGGGAGCGACGGTGGATGCCGCGGCCGTGGCCGCGCTCTGGCGCGACGCCGCGCCCATGCCGTGCGTCTCCGGCGACTCCGACGCCCGCGTCGCCACCGCGCTCGCGGGCACGTGGGCCTGGATCGCGGCGTACGACGAGGAAGGAGGAGGAGGAGGCGGCGACGCCCCTGCTCCTCTGATCGGCTTTGCGCGCCTGCTCTCCGACGGCGTCTTCGCCGCCCTCCTCTCCGACGTCGCCGTCGCCCCGGCCCACCGCAATCGTGGCATTGGCCGGTACCTCGTCACCCGCGCGGTCGCCGCGGGCAAGGGCGCGGGCGCGGGGTCGGTCGTCGCGTTTGTGCCGCCGGGGCGGCCGCGTCTCTTTCTGCAGCGGGCGGGATTTCGGGTGTCAGTCGCGTACCGCATGCTGAGGCACGAGGGGAAGGATGGGGGTGGTGGGAAGCAGGGACGGGAGGCGGAGAGCGATTGACCGGGAGGGCGGCGGAGACACACTGCAAGCACCCCGACCGCCTCGCGGCGCCACCAGGAACGCGGGAATGGACGCCACACACGCGCCGCCCGCCCGCCAAGCGCGCCCGCCCATCACCACCACCCCGTTCTGCCTCCTTTTCCACCCCTCTTTTTTCCCTTTTCAGTTGATCGCGTCGATCACGATGCGCCGCGACTTGATCGGCGCCCACTTCCACCGCTTATAGTAGAGCGCGGTCGCCCACACGAGCGCGAGGACGAGCGTCCACTTGGCGCCCGCGAGCTTGCGCTCGTCCGACTCCGGCTCGGCCGCCCACGCCAAAAACGTCGCCACGTCTTTCGCCTGCTGCGCCTCGGTCGCGGGCGTGCCGTCGTCGTAGTCGGTGCCGCCGTCGACGAGCATCTTGGGCATGGCGATCGCGCCGCCCGGGAAGTAGGGGTTGTAGTAGAGGCCCTCGCGGACGCTCACGCCGGCGGGCGGCTCCGTGTACCCCAGCAGCAGGGCCATCAGGTAGTTGGTCCCATCGTGGCGGGCTTTGGCGATGAGGGAGAGGTCGGGGGGGTAGGCGCCGCCGTTGACCTGAGAAGAGACGACAAGGAGGGGGGTCGACAGCGCGCGCCGCCCCGCTCGGGCTCTCACCCCACCCCCCACCCTCCGACGCACAAAGCGAGCCGCCTCCTCCGACGCGTACGGCGCCGGCAGCGGGTCGGACAGCCGCCCGGGGCGCTCAAACGCCTCCCCCTCGTCGTTCGGCCCGTCGACGACCTCCGCCTCGGCCGCCATCGCCTTGGCCTCGTCCTCGGTGTAGGCGACGCCCACCAGGTTGCGGTAGTGCAGCTGGTTGACCGAGTGGCACGCGGCGCAGACCTGGGGAGGGGGGGGGGGGGGGGGGCCGCCGCGCCGCGCGCCGCGTCGCCACCCGCGCGCGCCGTCGCTTCGCGCGTCGTCGCACCTGGGTGTAGACCTGGTGCCCGCGCCGGATCGATGCATAGTCGTACGACGAAAAGAGTCCATCGTGCGGCCAGGCAAAGCGGGGGGGGTGGAGGCCGTGGTCGGCCTCGTCCTCGGCGAGCGCAGGCGCGGCGACCGCGGCGAGGCCGGCGGCGGCGCCCACGGCCAGGACGGCGGGCGCCCAGCGGGCGCGCGAGTCGCCAGAGGAGGCAGCCGTGGCGGCGGCGGGCAGGGCCTGGAGAGGAGGAGGGGGGGCGGTCGCGGCGCGCAATTGGGCGCGGCGGCGGCCGCGCGCCTGGGCGTGCGCGGGCGGCGCAGCGCCCCGGCCCACCCACAACGCGGCCGCCGTGAATGCGGGCGCGCCCAAAAGAGGGCGCCCGCCCCAAACGGCGGCGCGGCAGCCGCGCGCGGCGGCACGCGCGCTTCGCGGCCCCCGCCCTCCCGCCACGCACCGCGTCCGCCGCGCCGCCCGACGCCCGCCCGGACGCCCGGCGCAGGAGGGTGGCGACGCCCGACCGGAGCATGGTGGGGTGCGCGCGCGCGGGGGGGCGCGCGAGAGTGATCGAGGGCGCCGGCGTCGACACGTCGCACGGTCACACTCTGCCGCCCGCGGCGCTTCCGAGCAGCCGCCCGTCGCCCGCGCCCGTCGCCCGCGCCCGGCCCGCCCGGGCGACCGCGTCGGGCAGCCGCCATGCTCGCCCCGCGCGCCGCGCGCGCGGCGGCCGCCCGCCTGCACGCCGCGGGGTGCGTTTGGGTCGGGGTGGGACGGGATGAGAGGTTTGCTCGACGCCTTTCGGCGGGCGCCGCCGCGCGAGGGGCGTGCACGGCCCGGGCGCGCTCGCGGGCGCGGTGGGTGCCTGCCGCGGGCCGCCCCGCCCGCCCGCGGCGGCCGCCGCCGAGCCCAAGGCGTGCACATGCCCCTGGACGCATCGATCATGGCGCCCCCGCCCCCCCCAGCGCCGCCCGCCTCGCGTCGTCGGCTGCGCCCGCGGAAAAAACTTCATACGGTGGCCTCGCGGACGAGGACCGCATCTTCACCAACCTGTACCGTCAGGGGGATCCCTTTTTGAAGGTATGGCGGGAGGAGAGCGGACGCCGGGGCCCGCACGCCGACGCCCCCGCGCCGACGCCCCCCCCCCCCCCCCCGTCCCCTCAGGGCGCCCTCGCCCGCGGCGACTGGCACCGCACCAAGGACCTCGTCCTCAAGGGCCCCGACTGGATCGTGGACCAAATGAAGCGGTCCGGCCTGCGCGGGCGCGGCGGCGCCGGGTTCCCGTCTGGCCTGAAGTGGAGCTTCATGCCCAAAGTGTCCGACGGCCGCCCCTCGTACCTCGTCGTCAATGCGGACGAGTCCGAGCCGGGCACGTGCAAGGACCGGGAGATCATGCGGCACGACCCGCACAAACTGGTCGAGGGGTGTCTGATTGCCGGGACCGCGATGCGCGCGCGCGCGGCCTACATCTACATCCGCGGCGAGTACGTCAACGAGCGCCACGCGCTGATGCGGGCCGTGACCGAGGCGTACGCCAAGGGGCTCATCGGCAAGAACGCGTGCGGGTCGGGCAAAGATTTCGACGTCAACGTGCACTGGGGCGCGGGCGCGTACATCTGCGGCGAGGAGACCGCGCTCATCGAGTCGCTGGAAGGCAAGCAGGGCAAGCCCCGGCTCAAGCCCCCATTCCCCGCCAACGTGGGGCTCTACGGGTGCCCGTCCACCGTGACGAACGTGGAGACCGTCGCCGTCGCGCCGACGATCCTGCGCCGCGGCCCCGACTGGTTTGCCTCGTTCGGCCGCCCCAACAACCACGGCACCAAGCTGTTTTGCATCTCGGGCCACGTCAACCGGCCGTGCACGGTCGAGGAGGAGCTGTCCATCCCGTTGAAAGAGCTCATCGAGCGGCACGCGGGCGGCGTGCGCGGCGGGTGGGACAACCTCCTCGCCGTCATCCCCGGCGGCTCCTCCGTCCCCCTGCTGCCCCGGGCCACGTGCGACGACGTGCTCATGGATTTCGACGCGCTCAAGGAGGTGCAGTCCGGGCTGGGCACCGCCGCGGTCATCGTGATGGACAAATCGACCGACGTCATCGACGCCATCGCCCGCCTGTCCTACTTTTACAAGCACGAATCGTGCGGGCAGTGCACGCCGTGCCGCGAGGGGACGGGGTGGCTGCACAAGGTGGGGGGGCGGGGGGGGAGACGGCGGGTGCGGCGGGTCTCGGCCGCCTCGGCGCCCGCCGCCCAGCCATCCACCGCCCCTCCCTCATCCCGTCCCCTCAGATCATGACCCGCATGCGCGCCGGCGACGCGCGCGTCGAGGAGATCGACATGCTGTGGGAACTCACCAAACAGATTGAAGGCCACACCATCTGCGCGCTCGGCGACGCCGCCGCCTGGCCGGTGCAGGGGCTCATCCGCCACTTTCGGCCGCTCATGGAGGCGCGCATCGGGGCGGCGGCCGACCGCATCGCGGCGTGAGGGAAGAGGGGGGGCGGGGCGTGCAAGGCGGGGCGCGCTCACCCCTCGCCCGGCGCCCGTCGTGCGTGCGCCGCCAGTGCGTGCGCTGCGTCGGGGCCATCGCTCTTTCAACCCCCGCACAAGCAGCGAGCCAATCAGTAGCCCTCATCCTCCCACCACCCTTCCCCACTCCCTTCACCCCTCTCGCCCCCGCCGCCCTCGCCGTCGTCGTACGACGTCGCGCGCGACGAGGGCGCGTACGCGCTGCCGCCGCCCCGCCCCGAACTGGGGCGCCCCGCAAACCCGAGCGACGCGCGCACGCGGTCGACCCACTCGCCGTGGCTCTCGTCCCCCGCGCGCTGCAGGTGGTGCCACTCGGGGCGGCAGCCGGCGTGCGGCCCGTTCAAGAACTTGGTGGCGCGCTCGATGCGCTCCAGCATGAAGCGGCCGTGCTCGCAGACGGCGACCGTGACCGGCACCGAGCGGCCGCCCGTCCCCGGGTCGCGCCGCTCGCGCGAGAAGCCCGCCGGCAGCCGCGCGTCGGCCGGCGGCGCGACGGCCGGCCCCGGAATGCCAGGCCCGGCCGGCGCGGGCGAGCCCGAGGGCGCGCGGCGCTTGCGCTTGGCGTCGCGCCGCTCGTCGGGCGGCGGCGGGACCCACCCCTTGGGCCGCCCGATCGGCGGCGGCTCCAGCCCCGCCTCGGCCGCCAGCTGGCGGATGACGGCGATGCCGCGCGGCTTGCCAAACCCGAGCGCGACCCGCACGCGCTCGCGGTGGTCGTCGGGCGCCTCCCCCTCGCGCCGCCGCAGGCGCGCCCACTCGGGCCGGCACCCGCCGTGCTTGCCCGCGATGAAGCGCAGGGCGGGCGCCATGGCGTTGAGTCGGTGCTTGCCGTGGCGGCAGCGGGCAAAGAGGACGCGCGAGATGTGCGGCTTGTCGGCCGAGGGGGGGACCTCCTCCCGCGTGAACCCCGCCGGCAGCGGGCGCCCGCCCACGCCGTGCGCAAACACTGCGCCGAATGGTTCGCCGTCGGCGGAATCGGCGCCGGCGTCGGAGCCAGAGGGGGACGGGGTCGGCGTCGGCGTGCGGCGCTTGCGCGGCGCGGCCGCCGCGCGCCGCGGCGCGGGCGACGCCGACGACCGCCCGCCGCCCCGCCCGCGCTGCGAGGGCGCCGGCTCGTCGTCGTCATCGTCGTCGGACGACGGCGGGATGGCGGCGGGGGGGTGCGGGAGGTCTGCGGGGTACTCGCCCCCGCGCCCGTCGGGCGCCGGGGGGGCGACGGGCGCCGCCGCCAGCCCCGGAGGGCCCGCGGGGGAGATGGCGATCGAGGCGCGGTCGGTGGAGGTCAGGAGCGCTGTGAAGGAGGGCAGGTGGGCGACGCCGCGCGCCGAACGGCCTGAGATGGGGAGGGTGGACGGGTTGGCCGGGTCGGCACGCGGTTCTGCATGGGCATGGCCCCGCATGGCGCTGTTGCGGCGGCAGCGGGAGCCACACACGCGCACCGGCCATCGTGGGCGGCGCGGCGGCGGCGCGGCGGCGCGCGCGGGGGGGACGGGGGACGCCCCGCGACCGACGCTCCCTCGGGCGCGGCGCGGCGGCGCGGCGCGGGGCGCAGGGTCGAAGTGTGCAGCGGGGTTGCCGCCTGCGGCGGCGACGGCCGCTCTCTCTCTCTCTCCCTCTCTCTCTCTCACCCGGTTTCGGCTACCAAATACTGTCACACGGTGGATGTACAGACTTTCTACATCTCTCGCTCGCTCTCAATTGTGTCCTGCTCGGCCAACGGGGCGGCCGCAGCGTGCGCGCCGCACACCCTCCCCCCTCACCCCCCGCCCCCACCCCCCGAATCCCCCGCCGTCAGCTTCCACAGCACGGCCAAGAAGAGCACGGCCGACGACGCGGTCAGCACCGACAGCAGGATGAGCCACGGCTTCTCCGACCGCTCGACCGCGCGGCGGACGAGCGCCTCGGCGCGCACCTCTTTCAGCTTCCACGCGCCGCGCACCTCCTCCGCGATCGCGTCCAGCGGCAGGTCGGCCGGCACGATGATGTCGGACAGGGGGTCGTCGGGGCCGGGGGGTGGGGGGGTGGGCGGCGCGGGGGCCGCGCGCGTGCGGTCGGCCCACCAGCCGCCGACCGCGGCGGCGCCGCCGCCGACCGCGGCGGCGGCGGCGCCGGCCCACCCGCGGGCGGAGGAGGTGGCGTTGCCGGCCCAGGCCTTGGCGGTGGCGACGGCGCCGGAAGGAGGAGGAGGAGGGGAGGGGTCGGACGCGGCGGCGGCGGCGGCCGCGCCGTCGCTGCCGGCCCCAACCCCTCTCTCCGGCAGCAGCAGCGGCGGCCGCACGTCCTTCAGGTCCTCGTCCGCATGTCCCACGTAGGACAAGCCCCGCGCGGGCGGCCCAGCGGCCGTGGGCGTCAGCGCCGCGACGAGCGCCGGCGGCGCCCCGCCGTCGGCCCCCGCGCCCGCCGCCCCCGCCTCGATGCTGCCCAGCACCGCATTGACCGCGGCGTCGGCCGTCTCCGGCGCGTCCGCCAGGGACAGGGTGTCGCCGGCGCCCGCGCGCAGCAGGGCGGCCGCCGCGCGGGCAGCCTCCGCGTCGGCCGCCGCAACCGCGCTCGGGCTCGCGCCCGCGCCGCGCGGCACCGTGATCGTGCGCCCGGGGGCGCGTGGCGGGGGGGCGGACCCGAATTCGTAAGGCGCGTCCTCGTCGGCGGCGTCGGAGATGCGAAACGCGACGCCGGGAAAAAGGTCGTCGGCGGTCGCGGCGGTCGCGGCGGCCGGGGGTGGGGCGTCGCCCCCGTCCTCGTCCGAGCTGGAGGACGCCCACGATTGCGTGGCCGACGGGGCGGCCGGCGCGGCGGGCGGCCCGACCACCACCACCCCCCCGACGGCCGCCGCGCGCGCCGCGCGCGCCGCGCGCGCCGCCTTGGTCGCCGCCCGCGCCGCCGCCGCCTTGGTCACCGCGACGGCGGCGGCGGCGGCAGAGGCCGCGACGGCGGCCCTGGAGGAAGCGTCGGCGGCGGACTTGACGTCCGTGATGCCCGCGCCGCGCGCCGCGCCCCCCGCGCTGTCGGCGACCGCGCGCGCCTCGCGGTAGCCGCCGTCGTCCTCGTCGTCCTCGAACGGCTTGTACACGAGAATCACCTGCAGCTGCCCTTCGTCGCGCGCGCCCGACCCGGGCGGCGCGCGGACGGGGAGCCACAGGGTGACCTCGCCGCCGCGCGGCATGGACGCGAGCGCGTAGTCGACGCGCCCCACGTCCGGCCGGCCGGTGATGTGCGAGTCCCGAATCTCGATGTTGAGGGTCTGGGACGCCGGGTCCTCGACCAACAACTGAAACTCCTGGTTCCAGACGGGCGCGCGGTGGCGCCCCGCGTGGCTCGTCGCGTCGTCCCGCCGGGACCGGATGGCCTGGGAGCCCAGGGTGACGCGGCAGTAGGGGTTGGACTGCCAGGGGAAGCCCCAGACGGGGAGGTCGCGCGCTTCGGCGAGCGTGACTTGCAGCTCGCCGACAAACGAGTCGGGCAGCGAGACGCCGCCCGCGGCCGACTGGGGGCCCAGGGGGAGGGCGGCGGCCAGCGCGTTCTCCAGGGCGTCGGCCTGGAGGACGGCGGTCGCGACGGCGCGCATGACCGCGTCGCGGCCGACGGCGGCTTCCGCGACGGCCGTCACCGCGGGCGGGATGTTGATCTCCAGCCGCCTCGGCAACACCATCAAGCCAGGGAGATCCACCGTGAACAGGCGCGTCAGGTAGGCCTGGAGCACGGGGATGCGCATCAGGCGCACGCGGTTGTAGGGGGAAAGCTGGACTTTCACATCCGGCGGGGCCACGAACGCGAGCGACAGCGTGCCCACGTACGGGCACATGGGCGCCAGCCGCACCTTCATCCAGGCCGCGCACTCGACGTCGAGGTCGGAGACGAGGACCGGGACCTTGACGCGCCACCGGCCCGACCCCACTTCCAGCATGAGCAGCATGCGCGCCCCCCCCGTGTAGCGCAGGGCGACGACGCCGTTGAGGTCCGAGTCCTTGCGCGAGGTGCGGCGGCGCATGGACGAGAATGAAGGGGCTTCGTGGTCCAGGGTGAACTCCAGGATGCGCAGGCGCTGCACAAAGCGCGGCACCTGGCCGTCGGCGACGAGGCCGTCGAAGACGGGTTGGAGCAGGGAGGCAAACCAGCGCTCCAGGCCGCGCTGGTAGACGCGCCAAGCCTGGAAAGAGGGAGCGAGGGAGGCAGGGGCGTCGGCAGCGATCCGCGCCGTCCGACACCCTCCACCCCACACACCCTCCCTCTCGCTGACCTTGCGCATGCACATGTTGACCCATTCGACCGCCTCCGCGTTCTCCTGGTAGAGCACGAGCGACGTCGGCTCGGGCGAGGGAGGGCGTGACCGGTCGGCGCCCGCCGTGCTCCCTTCTTCCGGCGCCCACCACACAAACTGGCGCACGATGCGCCTCGTGAGCGGCAGGTGGGACGCCCACCGCAGCATCGCGGTCGCGCCGAGCGCGGCGAGCGCGCCCGCGGCGAAGAAGCGGCCGTCGCGGCCGGGCAGGACGGACCGATGGGGGGCGAGTGGGAGAATGCCGGGGGCGGCATCGGCGAACGATTTGGCGGTCGGGCGGCTGCAGGAGAAAGGGGGCATCGGGGTCGGCCGCGACGGCTGCCGTCGTGGGGCGGCTGCCGGCTTCGCCGCGCGCGCCATGCCCGCGCCGGCACCCGCTCACACCCCCACACACCCGGTGACCGACGCGAAAGGGGCGGCGTCGACGCCGGCCGACCGCACAGACGCGGGCGGACCGCGTGCCGCTTCGACCGAGGTCGCTTGCCCGTTCTCGCCGCGCAGAGTGGCGGCCGGCCTCAGAAGCGTGCGCGCGGCGGGCAGGCGCGCCGCGCGCGGGCGCGCCACCACCAATGGCGGCCCGCGCCGCGCGCGCGGCCGCGTGACGTGGCCGCCCGGCCGCGCCCGCCGGCCCGCTGCCGGGGCAGCGAGCGGCATGGGGAGAGGGCGGGCGGGGGTAGGAGGGAGGGGGAAGGCGGGAGGGGGGACTATGGGAAAGAGTGGCGAGCGCGGTGCGGACGACGCCGTTTGCACGCCTCGCCGCCGCCCCACTCCCTCTCACTCCCGCTCCTGCTGCGCGTGAGCATGCTGAGTGACCGCGTCCCGGGCCCGGGCCAGGGACGCTTCCGCCGCGCCCGCGAGCGCGTGGCGCGCGGTCGCCTCGGCCTCAGCCGCGGTGAGCACGGCGGCGGCGGCGCGCCAGCGCAGCGTGTCGGCGTGGTCCAGGACGGACCAGGAGGCGTCCAGGGTGGTGAGGGCGGTGGCAGGGTTGGCGGCGGTTGGAGGAGCGTCGTCGCTGCGGCGGGTCGCCCGCTCGAGGGCCCCGGCCGCAACCTCGACCGCGATCGCCCGGGTCGCCACCCACGCCCCGCCGTGCCCGCTGGGCGAGTCGGGGTCGGCGGAGCGAGCGCGGCACGCTGCACGCAGGGCGGCGTCGTCCGACCACGCGGAGGCGGCAGCCCCGCGCGGCTCCAGCCCCTGCGCCACCAACAGCGCCTCCACAATCGCGTCGAGAACGCGCAGGCGCACCGGGGGGCGCGCCACGGGCGCGCGGCAAGTGGGGCACGGCAGGCGCGGTGCCGTTCGCGGAGCGCGCGCGGCGGCCAAGAGGCACGCCGCACAAAACAGGTGGCCGCACTCGAGAGAGTGGGCGATGTGGACGAGCCCGAGGCAGATGCAGCAGGTGAGCTGAGGTTTTTGAGAGGTTTGAGAGTGAGGGTGAGCGCGCCTCCTCCTCCCTCGCCTTTCTCGCCTCGGACGCGCCGCGAGGTCGTCGACACGTGTTGTGCGACCCCAACAATCATGGGCGACCCACGCCCGAGGCCCCCCCTTCCGTTCTCACCTCGCCCGCTGCCGCGCGCGCGACGCCACCACCACCACCCGCCCCCGCCGCGCCCGCCGCCGCCGCCGCGGCCGGCGACGACGGTAATGGGGGCGGCGGCGTGGACGGCGGGCGGTGCCGCAAACTCATGAGGGAGGCGGTGGTTGAGCAGAGTGGCGACCGCGCCGCGCGCGCGGCCGCCACTCTCGTCCTCTCTCACCCGCTGCCCGGCGGCACGCTCAGCTTGACTTGCCACACGCCGTTGGCGCCGCGGTTAATGGTGGCGCGCACCGGCGGCGGCGCGTCGCGCGCGGGCGGGCCGCGAAAGGGGCTGTCGCCCGCGCCCGCGCGCAGCTCAGGGCGCCCGCTCGCGGGCGCCAGTGTGACCGTCGGCGTGCCGTCGGCCGAAAACGCGACGTCGATCGCGACGGCGGCCGAAGCCGCGGCGGGCGCGCGGAAGACGACGGGCGGCGCGTCGGTCGACGTGCCGGCGTCGACGGCCGCCGCCGGCGCCGGCGCCGCAGCTGCCGGCGTTTCAAACACAAAGCGGGGCACGGGGGTGGTGCCCGGCGATGGCGCTTGAAACACAAAGCGCGGCACGAGCGCTCCGGGCGCGCCGGACGCGGGTGGGGCGGCGGCCGAGCTGAACGCCGGCGCGCCAAACAGGCCGCGCGCGCCAAATATGACGCCCGTCGCGGGAGGCACGGCCGACGCCGCCGGCAAGCCAAAGAAGTTGCGCGCCGGAGGGGCAGCGACCGGCAGCGGCGGCGCGGGCGCGGCGGCCGCGGCCGCGGCCGCCGCCGCGGGCGCCGCGGTCGAGCCGGTTGCGGGCGGCGGCGCGGGCGTGCCCAGCGCAGACGGCGGCGAAGGAGGCGCCGTCGCCGGAGGGCCGGCCGAGGCCGCGCGCGAGGGCGGGTCAGCAGCGGCCGTCGGCGCGCCAGCCTCCTCGCTCGGCCCGGCCCCCGCGCGACCGCCGCCGCCGCCACCAAATCCCTCAAACAGGCGCTCGTGCCGCAGCTGCTCGTCGCCCGCGTCGAAACCCTCCATCTCCGCCGCGTGCTCCAGCGCGGCGGCAAACGTCTCGCAGAGCTCGACCGCGTGCCACGCCTCGAAGTGGGCTGCCGCCGCGCGGCGGCCGCCCACCGCCGCCGCCGCGGCATCGATCGCGCGGTTGCGCACCGGCGGGTGCGTGGGCGTCGCCCGGCACACGGGGCAGGACAGGGCGGCCAGAGAGACGTCGCCAGAGGAGTCGTCGCCGTCGTCGTCGGCCCGGTCGGCCGCCGCCCACGTTAGCTTTAAGAGACAAGCCCCACAGAAGGAATGGCCGCACGGTATCATCGAATGCGCGAACGCAGCGACGTCAAGACAGATGGGGCAGCGAATCTGTGAAGAAGCACCTCGGGCGCGTCGACCCACCGCTTGTCGCGCCCTCGCGCCAGCTTCGCCCTCGGCACCCGCCTCAATCTCACTTCGTTGCGCACGGTGGCCAGTGCAGACGCCGTGCGGTCGAGCGGCGTCCGCGGGGACGCGCGGGGCGACCCTGCGCCGCCGCCGCGCGGCGTGCTCGCGGGCGACGCCCGCGAGGAGCGCGGCATGGCCGGGGGGGGCGGCTGCAGTATTTGGTGCGTGCCTGCGGGCGCAAAGGGAGGCCGACGAGGCCGCGGCGGGTGTATGCGTGCACGGGCGCCGCGCGCAAAGCGCAGGCCTCTCACTCCGCGCCCCGCGGGCGGCCCCGCCCCCCCGTTCCATCGGGAACGCGATGCAATCCCGCCTCGCCGCCGCCGCCTTGGGCCTCGCGCTCAGCGCGGTGACGCGCGCGGTCGCGGCGCGCGTGTCCACGCGCCGCGCCGCCGCCGCCGCCTCCCCACCCCCTCCCCACCCATCCGGCCTCACACCCGAGCAGGCGGACGCGATCGACGAAAACGCAGACGCGATTGTGGCCCGCATCGACGCCAAGTCCGCGCGCCTGCGCCGGGCGGCTGGGGGGCGGGCGGCGGTGCTGGTTGCAGGGACGGCGGTTGGTGAGAACTGGGGTTGGCGGGCGGGCGGGAGGTGGATTGGGGCGGCGCCGACCCTCGACCACCCCTTTCCAGCCGCGCGTTTCTCCGCGCTCGCCGCCGGCGCCGCCTTCCTCCTCCTCGCCCTCCTCTTCCTCCCGTTCGCCCGCCGCCTGGCCAAGCAGGCGTCGTCTCGCTCGCGCACGCAGGCCACCATCGCGGCCGCGAGGTCGCTCGCCGCCACGCGCCGCCGCGGCGCCGCCGCCGCGACCGCCCTCACCGGCGTCTGGCTCAAAGACGCGGCCGCGTCCGAGCCCATGGATGCAGCGTTGGACGCCATGCAGCTCAAGGGGCTGGTGCGGGCGGCGATTCAGATGGTCAAAGGGATTTCGATCACCGTCGACAGCACCCATTTCTCCCTCTCTGTCTTCTCCGCCCTCCCCTTGCTCAAGGTGTCTGAACGCTACCCCCTGTCCGGCGACCCCGTGGAGCACCGGCGGCGGGACTTGAGGCCGGGGAAAGCGGCGGGGCGCACCACGCTGCGCGCCGACGGCGTCCTCGTCACGGCGCTCGCGTGGCGCCCCCCCGCCGCCGGCGCGTGCGTCGACCAGTACCGCGCCCGGGACGGCACCCTGCTGGTGACGACCACGCTCAAGGTGGGGGGGGGGGCGGTCAAGTACAGGACGGTGTACCGGCGGCAGCAAGGTGGATGAGGGGGGGGTCGATTGTTTGGGGGCGAGCATTTTTGGGGACGATCATTTTCAGGGACGAGAGCTCTGCCCCGCCACCCTCCGATCTCAACAATGCGTGTGTGTCGTTTGCAGGCCCCGTGTAAAACAAACAGCGAAGCAGCGGCCTGCTCCCTACCCCCCTCACCGCGCAGCGCGCGCGCGCGGGCGCGCGCGCTCGACCTCGACCTCGACCTCCTTGCGCCCGCGCTTGGGCCGCAGGGGCGCGCCCATGTCCTCCATGTCGTCGCCGGCGTCGCCCTCTTCGCCCTCCGAGTCGGACGGCCCGTCGGACACCCACTCGGCGCCGCCGACCCCCTCCTCCTCTTCTTCTTCTTCCTCCGACTCGCCTTCCACGTACTCGTACTCGTCCCCTTCCGCCGCCGCCGCCTCTGCCTCTGCCGCGTCGAGGACGCGGTCGTAGGCGGCCGCGGGGAAATTGTAAATGTCGCCGTACGTGCCTCCCCGCAAGCGCGCCAACAACTCGCCCTCGATGCTCGTCTCCAGCCGCGCCGCCATCTCAGCCTTCTTCTCCCGGCGCCGCTCCCGCTGCTCGGTGCGCGTCGCGACGGGCACGAGCGTGGCGCGCGGGCGCACCGCGAGGCGGCGCGCGCGGATGAGAAACTGCGTGATCTTGGTCAGGCGCTGCTTGTTCTTGTGGACCAGGAATTTGGGGAAATGGGTCAGGTGTTCATCGACCTGGAGAGGGGGGAGGAGGCGGCGGAGGGAGGGGGTGGGCGGTGCGGTGATGAGATCTCATCACCGCACCCGGCCGCGCCATTCCCGCCCCCACGCCCTCCTCCACCCACCTGCTCCAACGCTTTGGCGTACGCTTTTGCCAGGCGAATGCGCTGCCACATCTTGGCGGGCGTGTGCGCGCGTTCGATCGTCTTCATGTAAAGATACAGACGCCCTTCGACTTCCCTAATCGTCGCATAGCGCGAGTTGGCCAGGGGGCAGGACGACCGGTTGCAGAGGCCGGACACGTTGTACTCGTTGCGGCAAAAGTTCTTCAGAGGAGTGGAGGGAGGGGTGTCGGCGCGGGCGCTCGCCGCCCTCGGCGCCCTCGCCCTCCCTCCTCCCTCCTCTCCCTCACCTGCTTGTCCGTCTTCACTTTGAAGGAGCAGTGGCCGTGGTTGATGACTTGCCAGATGACCTGAAAGGGGGGGCATGGTCGGCGGCGCGTCGGCGGCGCGGGGGGGGGGGGCGCGAGGAGGGCGCGGCGCGCGCCATGCGCGCGGTAGTAGCCTGCACGCGCAACACTAGCGCATTCCACGGCGCGCGGAGGGGCGCGAGGGCGCGCCGCACGCTGCGCACCGGCCGCCGCGCGCGGCGGCAGGCCCGAGCGGCGCCGCATGTCTCTTCCCAGCCTCTCAACAACCTCCTCATCCATACCTCATCGTGCTGCATGGCGGCGGGCGGCGGTGCTCGAGCGGCGCGCCGGACAGTGGTGGCCAGCGCCCGGCGCCGCTGCTTCCCACTCCTCCCGCCGCAATCGCGCCCCTTCTTCTTCGGAATGGCGATCACGCTGACCGCCCCGTCCCGGGCCGACGCCGCGGACGCCCTGCTGGCCGCGGCGGCGGCGGGCGTCGCGGTCGAGTTCCGCGTCGGGCCCGCGTTTGGGCTGGCGACGGCGGCCGGCGACGCCGTGACCGAGCGCAACGCGGCGTGCAAGCACCTGGCGTCGCTGGCGGCGGATGAAGGGGTGCGAGCGGCGCTGCTGGGCGGCGACGCGACGAGCGCCGCGGTCGTGCGCGACTGGCTGGCCAGGCGGCACAGCACCTTCTCGCCCGTCACCGAGGAGAGCATGGCCCAGGTAGTGTGGATGGGTGGTGGGTGGGGAGAGGGGCGGCGGGCGGGGTGCGGGCGGCGCGCGGCCCCCCCCCCCACCCCCCCC